>JACCDX010267093.1_pt1 | contig 86869 bp, 85 predicted proteins | sample 7449681 | NCBI WGS metagenome assembly JACCDX01 (sample SAMN15323450, study PRJNA562643) | freshwater metagenome | isolation source: river surface water | place: USA:Blue River Watershed | collected 2017-08-18 | reverse complement strand
GTTGCGGCACAAAACTGCCACGAAAAAGCATCAGGAGCGTATACAGGGGAGATTTCGGCGGTGCAATTGGCATCTGCTGCGATTCCGTATGTATTGATTGGACACTCGGAGCGTCGTGAATATTTCGCGGAGTCGAATGAGCAATTAGCTGCCAAAGTGGATGCGGCGTTAGCGAATGGAATCACACCGATTTTCTGTTGCGGAGAGAGTTTAGCTTTGCGTGAGGGTGGTGATTTTTTAGCTTTTGTAGCGGATCAATTAACGGCAAGTTTATTTCACTTATCGGCTGAAGAGTTCGGTAACGTGGTGATTGCTTATGAGCCTATTTGGGCAATTGGAACGGGTTTGACGGCTTCGGCTGAGCAAGCGCAAGAGATGCATGCACATTTACGTGTGCACATTGCAGCCAAATACGGCGCAACAGTAGCAGATAATTGTTCGATTTTGTATGGTGGATCTTGCAATGCAAAAAACGCACAAGAAATTTTCGCAGGTCCAGATGTGGACGGCGGGTTGATCGGCGGTGCATCGTTGATCGCAGCGGATTTCATTACGATCGCAAAGTCGTTTTAAGGTAAACGCTGCCGGGGTCTTCAGACCCCGGCAGCGTTACTCCCCGAACGATTTATATTCAAAAAAAGTATATCAATATGTTGGTAATCGCTTTCGATGCAGATGACACGCTCTGGGTAAATGAACCCTATTTTCGTGAGAGCGAAGAGGCCTTTGCGGCCTTGTTTGAGGACTATTTACCTCTACATCAGACCCAACAAGAATTGTTTAAAACCGAAATGGATAACCTGGCGCTTTATGGCTATGGGGTGAAAGGTTTTATGCTATCCATGATTGAAACCGCCATTCGAATTACGGGTGGAAATTTATCCGCTGAAGGAACACGTCAAATATTAGAAATCGGGAAGGAGCTACTCGAAAGACCCATTGAAATTCTTCCACATGTGGAGCATGTTCTAGAAGCGCTATCATCAAAATACCGCCTTGTGGTTGCTACCAAGGGCGATTTGCTCGATCAAGAGCGAAAGTTAAAAAAGTCGGGGCTCGCCAAATACTTCCATCATATAGAAATCATGTCGGACAAAAAGCCGGAAGATTATCAGAAATTAATCTGGCATTTGGACATTGCTCCTGAGCAGTTTTATATGATCGGAAACTCGTTGAAATCCGACATTTTGCCCGTCCTAGAATTAGGAGGACATGGAGTTCATATACCCTTTCATACGACCTGGGCGCATGAAATGGTGAGCCATCCGGTGGAACATGTGAACTTCCGAGAGATTGAACACTTGAACGAAGTTCTCTCGCTTTTATAATAACAAAATTTTACGGGATTGGGGTAGGCAGTTTATCAACAATTTGATAATGACGCGAACAATTATGCCTTTTAAGCAGCCTGGACGGAGAAAATAATCAGTTTGTTCAGCAGGAAGGTTAATTCGGGAAGTGGGGGTGAAAAGGTGACGCTGCCGGGGTCTGCGACCCCGGCAGCGTCTACCACGCTCCAACGCGCAAGCCAGAGCTATATTGTCCAATAAACTTATTTAAACGCCCTCTGCAACAACTTCTTTGACCGAAGGCACCATTCGGGTCATCAAGGTCTCAATGCCTGCCTTAAGCGTCATTTGAGACGATGGACAGCCAGAGCAAGATCCTTGTAATAAAACTTTCATTTGACCTGTTGATTCATCAAATGAATGAAAAGTAATAGCACCTCCGTCGGATTCAACAGCAGGTTTCACGTACTCTTCTAAAACTTGCTTGATTTGGATGATAATCTCAGAATCCGAAGAGTCACCCTCTGCCGCAAATTCAGACGCAGGCAACGAGAATACAGGCTGTTTCTCCGCGAAATATTTCTTCAAGTATTGCTTAATACCAAACAATTCATCTTCCCAAGCCGCATTTTCCGTCTTTGTTAGCGTGATAAAATTATTGGTGATAAACACCCGACGAACAAATTCAAAGCCGAATAAGGCTACCGCTAGAGGAGAATTTTTCTCTTTGGTCAATCCATCTGCTGGTTGAGTATAGTCAAATGACATGCCTTCTGGCAATAATTCCACATTAAAGACGAATTTCATCGAATGTGGATTAGGTGTAGATTCGGTATAAATTGTTACTGTAGAGGTAAGCATAAATTGAAGTTATAGAGCCTAAACCAACAATTGGCCAATAAGGTTTCGTAAAATAAAAAAAACCTGACACTTTCATGTCAGGTTCTCTCTGAAATTTGCAAATGATTACTCAGCTGCCGCTTCTTTTTTCTTAGCAGGTGCCTTTTTTGCTTTTGGAGCTGCTTCTACTGCAACCTCAGCTACAGGAGCCGCCTCTACTGCTGGAGCTGCCTTTTTCGCTGGTGCTTTCTTCGCTACTGGTGCCGCTGGTGCTTCCGCTGCCACTGCTGGCAATACGTGTACAAATGAACGACCCTTAAATCCTTTTTTGAATGCTACTACACCATCCGCTAAAGCAAATAATGTATGATCTTTTCCAAGACCAACATTTTCACCTGGGTTGTGCGCTGTTCCACGTTGACGAACAATAATGTTCCCCGCGATAACTGCTTGGCCTCCAAATAACTTAACGCCTAAGCGTTTACTATGTGATTCGCGCCCGTTTTTCGACGATCCGGCGCCTTTCTTATGTGCCATGGTTTTTTATTTTATGCGTTAAAACGCTAATTTTCAATTATTTAACTGAGATCCCTTCGATTAACACTTGCGTCAAATCTTGACGGTGTCCATTCATTTTTTGGTAAGACTTTCTACGTTTCTTTTTGAATACCAAAACCTTCTCGCCACGAACGTGTGCTACGATTTTAGCTTGAACAGTCGCACCAGCTACTGTGGGTGCTCCTACGGAAATCTTTCCGTCATTGTCAACAAGTAATACCTTGTCGATAACCAGTGCAGCGCCTACCGATCCCGCCAAACGGTGGGTATATACGGTACGGTCTTTTTCTACTTTAAATTGCTGCCCGGCAATTTCTACGATTGCGTACATTTTATATGTATTTAAGTGAAACAATCCCACGAGGCCAGGTCGTTACCTTTACAAAGCCTTTTAAATGGGGTCGCAAATATAAAAAGGATTTACCATAAAGCAAAGCCTTATTCGTAAATAAATTCTCCGTAAGTGCTTTTTATGGTCAATTTCTTCGCTGGAGCCGCTTCTACACGCCCAACAATCTGTGCAGGAATGCCAAAAGAATTTGAAATCTGAATGATCTCCTCCGCAAACTCCGGTGCTACATAAAGCTCCATCCGGTGCCCCATGTTAAACACCTTGTACATCTCCTGAAAGCTTGTTCCGCTCTCCTTTTGAATCAAATCAAACAAAGGAGGAATCGGAAATAAATTGTCCTTAATCACATGAACCCCCTCCACAAAATGCATCACTTTCGTCTGTGCTCCACCTGAACAATGAACCATTCCATGAATCTGTGCGCGCATTGCGCCTAAAATAGCCTTAATAACCGGCGCATAAGTACGCGTGGGTGACAAAATCAATTGGCCAACATTCAATGGCGTTCCCGGAACGGCTTCCGTCAACGACCGCGACCCCGAATAAACCAAATCCGAAGGAACCGATGGATCAAAACTCTCCGGATATTTTCCGGCTAAATAATTACCCAACACATCATGGCGCGCGGAAGTCAATCCGTTACTGCCCATCCCGCCATTGTACGTTTTTTCATAGGTAGCCTGGCCATCCGAAGCTAGGCCCACAATCACATCTCCCGCCTGAATATTTCCATTCGAAATGACGCCTGAACGCTTCATCCGACCAATCACCGTGCTATCCACAATGATGGTCCGCACCAAATCCCCTACATCTGCCGTTTCGCCTCCCGTGCTATAAATCCCCAAACCATTCTCCCGCAACATCTCCAACACCTCTTCGGTCCCATTAATAATCTCCGCAATGACCTCGCCCGGAATCAAATTCTTATTCCGACCAATCGTACTCGAAAGCAGCATTTGATCGGTCGCGCCCACACAAATCAAATCGTCCGTATTCATGACAACCGCATCTTGTGCAATGCCTCTCCAAACCGAAATATCACCCGTTTCTTTCCAATACAAATAAGCCAAAGACGACTTCGTCCCCGCTCCATCCGCATGCATGATGTTGCAATAATCAGCATCGCCACCCAAAACATCCGGCGAAATCTTACAAAAAGCCTGAGGAAATAAACCCTTATCTAACTTGGCAATGGCCTTGTGAACATCTTCTTTAGAAGCCGAAACTCCCCGTTGCATGTAGCGATCGGTTGACATATTACGCTTGATTTAATTGAGCAAATTCTTTGGCAAAATACGTCAGAATCACCTGCGCACCCGCCCGTTTAATCGATAATAAACTTTCCAACATCGCCTTCTCGCCGTCCAACCAGCCATTTTGAGCTGCCGCTTTAATCATGGCGTATTCGCCCGAAACATTATATGCGGCAATCGGCAAGTGACTATTTTCACGCAACAAAGCTATGATATCTAAATAGGCCAAAGCCGGTTTCACCATCAAGAAATCCGCCCCCTCAGCCTCATCTAATTCCAATTCAATCAATGCCTCCCGACGATTCGCAGGATTCATTTGATACGTTTTCTTATCACCAAATTTTGGTGCCGACTCCAATGCATCCCGAAAAGGACCATAAAATGCCGATGCATATTTAGCCGTATAAGCCATGATACCTACCTGCGAGTATCCCGCGCCATCCAAAGCCTCACGCAAATAACCCACACGGCCATCCATCATATCCGAAGGACCTATCAAACGAGAGCCCGCTTGCGCTTGTGCAATCGCCATCTTTGCCAAGACCGGCAAGGTTTCATCATTTAAAATTTGACCGTCACGAACAATTCCATCATGACCATCCGAACTGTAAGGGTCCATGGCAACGTCGGTCAACAAAGAAATTTCTGGAAAACGGCTCGAAACCGCATGAATCGCATCTAAATACAAAGAGCCTTTTCGGTGACTTTCAGATGCGATCGAATCTTTTAAAGACTCCTCTACTTGCGGAAATAAAGCAAACGAACGAATGCCCAAATTGACACATTCCTCGATTTCCTTCAACAATAAATCAACAGAATAACGATGTATTCCTGGCATAGAAACGATGGGGGTCTTAATCCCTGTTCCCGATTGTACAAACAAGGGAAACAACATATCCTTCACAGACAGGCGAGTCTCCTCTACCATATCACGAATGACAGCACTCTGACGATTTCTACGCGGCCTTTGTAACATTTCGAATGATTTAAGGCACAAAGGTAGGAATTATTGCGGCAGTTGGGAAAGGATCTTGCTTAATTGTCGCTCCAATAAATGTAATTTATCAACATGCTGGACAAATTCCCCGCGCGTCACAAAACCATAACCTGCATAGACCGTCTCCGCAACTTCCATTTCCGGCTCCTCATCAAAAAACTGGGATAAATTAAATTGCAAAATTTCAGATATCTGAACCAATCGCGTTAAGGTCATTTCAGTCCTTCCTTGCTCTAATTTGGAATACGCTGAATTCGACATACCCAATTTTAATGCCACATACTCCTGGCTATACTCGTGAGAAATTCGAATCTTCCGGAGTCTTGCTGCATATTTTTTCATAAAGCAAGATAATGAATCGTATATACACCCACGTCATTATCAAAACGACAAAAGGTGTCGCAAATCGAAATAAACTTTCCTATTGGGCACTTCCAAAGCCTTCAAGAAGCTTAATATCTGTAATGCTCAAACTCCCCACAGGCTCAAACCGCAAACCCACATCTTCCAATAGTTCCGCAATGGCTGCTTGCAAAGGCTCCGCTGATTCCACCCAAATTGACCAAAAATCAGCCAGCGACCCCTCATATACTTCTTCCACAACAGCATAATAATCCTGTCGGGTATACCCTTCCCGCAATCGGCCATAACGTTTTTGCATCAACAACATAACATCCCGCAACGATTTGGCATGGTGAAACTTCCGACGAATCATTAGATCCAAGCCCAAAGCCACCAAAGCTCCCTTAAAATAAATCGAAACGCGCTTGCCTGCTAATGAGGCTCCATAGCCGTCCAACCATAAATCGATCGAACTTTCGATCAAGGTCTGCTTCGATGAACCATCCCGCTCAAAGTGTAATTTCAAGTTACCCGCCAATAAATTCACATACTCCTCCGCATTTACTACGCCCGACGCCCACAAAAACCAATCACCTAAATAAGTCGTGATGCCCTCGATAATCCAGCCCGTATCAAAAACCACAGCCTTCGTATAGTCATAGGGCAACAAAGCCTTCGGTCGGATCGTCGCCACATTCCAAACATGGTACAACTCATGCGAACCCAAACCAATCAAGTCCTCATAGGAATCGCGATCCTCCGGACCTAAGACCATCATCGTCGATTTCGTGTGTTCAACTCCATGATAAAACGGCTTCGGGCAAATCCACAACATAAAACGATAATCGCGGACAGGGAATTCGCCCATGTAGGCCAACTGATATGCAACAAATTTTTGATAGGCCTTCAGCAGTCGATCTGAAAAATGGGTCTTCGGGCCGATGCCTTGCAGATAAAAAGTTACGCCATTCGATTTCCAGGTATGACTGTGTATCGTAGGGGCAGCTAAAAAAGGAGAATCGACTAGCTCTCGATACGTTTTTGCCCGAAATTTATTTCCATAAGTCCTTAGCGCACAGGACGTTTCGTACCCCCCTGCCGGCGTGATTTTCGCCGCGGAATCCCCAGCGAAAGGACGTTCCCCCTCCGACGAAAACCCCGCCGGCGGCAACTCCACCTCCACCAAGCATGCCCGGTTCTCCCCACGATGTGGAAACAATAAACAGTTCACAAAATTAATGTAAACCATCGAGCCATCCACCCAAGAGCCTCCCGCATCCGGCTGTTCCGCATGGTAACGATATTTCAAGGTAATTGGTCGTAAATCCGAAACCTCTAACGTCCATGTGGACAAACCCGACTTCAGCACCGGCCCGTGCTCACTCGTAACTGTCGCAATATTTTTCGCAAAATGCTGCACCTGATACCGCCCTGGACGCCAAATAGGCAAATGAAAAGACATTGGCCCTACACCTGTGGGCATACATGTCAACTCAATATCCAACGCATGAAACGAAGGGATAATTCGATAATTTAATGTCCTCATGACAATACTTCTTGTAAAACCTGCAATGACCTTAACTCCCCAAACGACTCCATGTGCAAGCCGTAATAATAAATCAAGGCGCGCAAAATCGCCGAACGCTGCACGCGATTAACACCAACTCCATCTCCATAATCCGCATCAAAAAGGGCCTGCACCGTCTTTGCATCCAAATCCCCCATGCCCGGAACACCCGCTTCCCGCAATTGCTCCAAAAACTCTCCTACCTGCCCAGCATGGAATCCTAAAAACTCACTCAGCCTCCACAAAAACTGCAAATGAAAATTCTCCAAATGCCCTTTCCCCTGATCCAAAATCTGAAACGATTCCTCTAAAAAGGAAAACAACACCGGATTCGCCTCCTCCTCCCGCAGAACCTTACTCAACACTTCCGTTAAAAATAGGGCGATGCTCGATGAAGCAATATCAAACGGAATCTTCCGATAGGGATAATAACATTTGGCCTCCGAAATACGATGTAATCCTTTCCCGGGCTTATGATAAACTTCTAAATCCAATAAGGTTAAGGGCTGAAACAGGGCTATTTTGTGTTTGGCCTTCGCAGAACGAACCCCATTTTCCACATAGGAACTGATCCCAAATTCGGCGGTGTAAATGGTCACCAACAGGGACGATTCCCTGTATTTCATGTATTGAATGACAATGCCTTTGGTCTTATTCAGCATGATCCAGTCCGATTTCGTGCTGCAAACGAGTCAAAATCTCTTCTGTTGTCGCATCCGCCGCAAAGCGAATCGGCTCCCGAAACTCCACCGTTAATGTCGTGTTTCGCTTCCGCCACAATAATCCTTTTTTATCAAATGCCCGTCGGAAACCATTAATCCGTACCGGCACCACAATCGGATTTTCACCTTTGATTAAATGCGCCGTTCCCTTCCGCAAAGGGGCAAAAGCGCGTGTCGTTCCCTGTGGAAAACTGATCACCCAACCAAATTTTAATCCTTGACCAATCTTATCTACAGCCCCTAAATCCACCTCACGTTTCACATCTACTCCTTCCGCACGCCACGAACGATTCACCAATATTGCTCCCGCTTGCGCAAACAAACGAGGCAACAAACCATCATTTTTCATGGTTTCAGAAGCTGCTACATAAAAGAGATTAGAGCGTGGAGCCAATAAATAAAATGGGTAATTCAGTGTATTACGAAAACCCCATTTGACCGAAAAAAAGATATGATACAAACAAACCACATCCATGAAATAGGTCTGGTGATTCGGTAAAAACAAGACCCCTTCATTCGGTAAATTTTCCAAATGTTCCGTCCCCGTAATCTTCGTTTTATTGTAAACCGTTAAGCGATTATAGGAGATAAATCCCAAAACCATCATCACAATGCGCTTGAATAGTATAGGATTGCCAAAGGGATCCCGCTCACCCAATCCGAGCGTATCCATGAAACGAAATACTTTGGCCAACTTTGACTGACTCATAATTAAAATCCTCCTTTTTTCGATTTCGTTGCGGGTGCAGTTGATTTAACTGGCGCAGCTGCTTTTTTCACTTTTTTCGTAGGCGTCGTGCCTCGGTAATACGCCAAGAAACGCTTCAAAAATGCATCTTTTTCATCTCCTGCTGCCTCCACAACCGCCAATTTACCCTTTTTATCTGATTTAACCGCTTCCCGAATGCTGGCTAAGAACGCTGGGTCCGACGAATAAACGCCAAGTTCGCCATTGAAATAAGCAAAATAATACCACAAATCTTCCGACAATTCCCAATAGCCATAAAACTCCTCTTTGCTCGGTTTTTTAATCACCTCCATATAGCCTTTGACCGTTGCATTGATATCGACCGGCCCCACGTTCACCCACGGAATGCCCCCAGTCGAATAAAAAGCAGAGGTATTCGGAGACCAAACCCAGGCAACATTTGAAAAGTTAATTGAATTCGCAAATTCGGGCGCCACCTTATCCAAAGCCATATGCACCTGATCCATTTTAGTCAGCATCGCCTCAGGAATCGGCTTGCCGAGAACTTGAACCGCTCGTTTTAAATACGCATCTCGGCGTTCCGGATCATCTGCCGGCTCACTTTGAATGCCTTCGTCCAACAAATATTTGACGATACGGTCGCCCATCACTTTCAACAATTTCGCAGGATACGGAAATTGTAAATTCACCCAGGTGTCTAGTCGCGGCAATAAACTGTCTGTCGACATGGTCAAATGACCAAAAGCCCGGATCGACTGATTCCCCGTAAACAATTGGATAGGCCCTTCTGCCTCCACACGATGTTTGTCAATAAACAATTGCATCTGCGTCTGCTTTCCCTTGACCTCATAGCGATCATTCGCCTCAATCACATCCCCTTCAGCCTGAAATAAGACAGGGTCCAAATCATCCGATTGAGGACTTAAAAAGGTCGGATATAATCGATTTTGTGCATTGATAAAAATACCGGCAGTAATCGGCCGACCGGCCTCATCGTGCACATCTTTGTTCAATAACAAATGGGGTTCTTCGCCTTTATTATTCTCAAACGGAATCCAAGCAGCACGGAAATTTGGCAGACCAATCACCGGACGAATGAAGCCCTTAAAATTCAGATTAGGCAAGCGCGTATCCAACGAAACTTCCCCTTTGAATTGCTGATGCTTGCTGAAACGAAGCGGAACTTTCTCCGATAAAAGCCCCTCGGCTGTGATATAACTCTTTCCCTCAAAATGAAAATTTCGCAAGGCAACCGACACCGTATCTCCATCACTCCGCGGAAATTGATAATTGGCCTCCCCTTTCCACCCGGCAGAATTTCCCTCACTTATCTTTAAATCCTTCAACAAATGTTTCCCATTCAGTACCGCTTTAGCCCCAGCAAACGGCTTAAACGCCCCATCTTTTTGAATGCCCAAAACACCTTTGTCCGGATAAAGTAAGGCCGAACCAACCTCCACTTCTTTCACCCCACTTAATGCCAAATATTGTGCTTTCAGGTCATAGGAAGCGGTTGTCGCTTTAATCGTAGAGCCCGCAATGCCCGTGCTATCTAAGCTTTTCAACTCAAAACCTTGTTGGCCGCCCAACAAAAACCGCTGATTCGCCAAATCCCATGTTGCCTCAGCAAGACTACTTTGGTAAGAAACATAAGGAAAAGTTATCGCCGAACCCAGTTCGCCTTTCATCGGCCGGATGAACACTTTGTGTGTCGACATATTTGCTTCCAGCGCCACACGATCCATAAATACCGCCGGAGGGAAAAGGGCCATTTGCTTACCTATCTTCAAATTTGCTTCTGAAGCAGTCCAAGTTGATGCGTCAAAACGGAAGTTGGCCGACTCCATCAAACCATCCTGAAGACTTACATTTCCCCGCCCGAAAACTTGTTTTTGATGTATGCCCAGCGAACCAGTCAACTGCACTTCTTTGTTGTATAAAGCGATGGCTTGCTTAAATGGATGCATCCAAAGGCTATCATGTTGCTGCGTCCACGTGAAACGATGCTCGCCCATTTGCACGCTCGGAAACCCCTTTCCTTGCATCGAAGCCTCTATTCCAGTCGCAATCAAAGAATCCGGGTAAAAGTGGGACTCTTTGTGCGTGGACTGCAAAGCCAAATAATTCAACGTGCCTGATGCACGTAAGCCTCCCTTATTCATCAGCAAAGGAGATTTTAAGAGATAGCTGCCTTTTGATTGATAGATTGAAAGGGCCTGCTTTTGATTAAACGAAAAGCCAAAGCTTTGATCGGGCATTAATACCAAAGAAGACTTAAATGTGGGAAACAAACCCTCCGAATAAAAACTCCCCTCAAACGTGATTTCCTTCTGCGTTAGACTGTCTAATTCGATGCGAGGAACTTGGAAATAATGTTTCTTGCTATATACGCCCGTCGCGCGCCATGGTTCGTCAAAATAAGAAACTACGCCTTTCGGGATAATCAATTTGGGAAAAGCTGCAAGTCCCAGCCGGCCGGATTTATTATTCGGAGGAGCTAATAAAATATGCCCCGCCTCGTAGCGAAACTGCCCACCGAGTTCCCGATTCGTCCCTTTGCGCACGAAGGTAATCGAATCAATTTGGGGTAGATTAATCGAATAATCCGTGAAATTAAACCGGAAACCTTGCCCGCGAAAACGGTAATTTCCAATCTTAATCTCGCCCATAAAATCGAAATCCCGCCCTTGCCCAAACACAATCTGATTATCCGACGGAATAAAATTCGCCTTCAAAGAGTCAGATACCATCACCTCTTTAATGCCACGAATAACGAGTTTTTGTTGGCCTAAATCCAAAGAAATATTCGCCGTATCCTTGGCCAACATCCCCCCAAAGGACGGAACATAAAAACGGTCAAAGTCCTTTTGAGCATATTTTACTTGCGCATAATGGCGCCCCAAACGCGTAAAGGAAACGTCTCCCGTCGACTCATCAAAATTCAAATACCCGGCATGCTTGAATTGCTGAAATCCTCCCTTGATTAGTTGCGGATCCTTTTTATTGGCGGCAGCGATGTCAAACAAATTCGCATGGCTTCGTTTGATCATGGCCAAATAATTATACAAAATCCGAATCGGATCGTAGGTCAAAATACCCTGTTGCCCATCCAGTCGGTCCGCGTCGAAAAAGTCAAATGACTCCACCCAAGCGGGGTTTTGGCTTTTCCCCGACAAGCGATAAAAATCCATCTTTTGTGTTTCAGCATGTAAAACACCTAAGTCGGCAGAAATCGAAACCTGATGAAAACTATCCTCGAAACGTATTTCTTCCTGAATGGGTTTGAGATGCCAAGCGGCTTCCGAGGGAATCCAATTCGCCGAAACAAAACCATGATACAAGGAATCTTTTTTACCCACATAACCAACGAATGAGCCTTCCTTGATCTGAATAGATTCGTTGGCCTGCATCAAGGCTTGTGTCGTCCATATTTCCCCCAATTTCCGTTGGGGACCCCAAATCTCTACCCGCGCCGGTTTTTCGGGCGAACCTAATAAACCTCGTTGCGTTCCACGTACGAGCAATCGTCCAAAACCCTTGAAATAATTTCCTTGTAGTACCTGACTGAAAAAATGTTTAGATCGAAATTCGATGTCGAACTCACGAGAACCCGCCTTCTTTTTTAATTGCATCCGAAGGGCGCCCAACAGGGCTTGCTTTCCTTCTTGCCAAGTCATTTCCTCACTCAACAGATAGCCTTTGCGCGGGTTGATTTGAAATTGATTCAAGGCCAATTTCCCGTGTTCAAGCACGGCTCGATCACCAAAAAATAGGCGGTCTTTCACAGAAAAAAGCATTTTTTTCGCAGCAATTCGTAGGCTATCCTTACCGATAAGCGATTCACAAAACGCATCCTGCCAAACCAAAACCGGCCCTGGACTTTTCGCTTGATATTGAATCCATACCTCCGCAGGACTATCCGATGACGGGGTGTCCCAATTGTCTGCCGGAGTCGCTGTGCTATCTGCCTCTTGCCATCGAACCGAAAGGTTTCCTTGTACCCGAATGGCGTAATTTCCTGTTTGTAAGAGTTGTTGATTATACTGCCAGCTGTCCACTTGTTCGTAGAAATCAATGGCCAATTTGCCCACTTTACGGTCGGCAAGCTCTTGCGCAAGGGCTAATAATTCCGATTGTAAACCTGGATTTGCCTGCAAAAAAGTGCGCGCAAACAAATAAGAAAACTGGGGTGTTTTATAGCCCGCGGTGCGCATTTGTTGGGCCCTCACAAAGAACTCCGACTGGCTATTTTGCGCAAAAAGGCTTTGAACCTGTTTGACGACAAGCGGGGCGTCTGAATATTTACTTTGGCTGATACTCGCGCACAAATCAGCGATGAGCGTCGGGTTTATATTTTGTTGGGCATGCGAAAGCGCTGGCATAAAAGCCAGAAAGCCAACCCAGAAAAATAAACGCAAAAGCCTCATAGGGGGTAAAAATACAAAAAAGCCACCACGAATCGCATCAAGTCTTTCCGCAGATTTATGTAAATTACCATTCAAATCAATTCATATGTCCAACGTACTCACCCAATTTGCCCAAATTAAAGCCTTTGTATTCGATATTGACGGCGTCATGACAGACGGCAGCGTCCATGTATTGGAAACAGGGGAGCATTACCGGACCTTTCATATCCGGGACGGATATGCCATCGAAAAGGCACGTGAAGCAGCATATAATTTGTGTGTGATTACGGGCGGAGGCCACAAAGGGGTCAAAAAAAGACTAGAAAATCTCAAGTTTCAGGATATTTATTTTGGCTTAGGCGGGAAAGACAAATTGGAAACTTACTTAGGCTGGTTGGATAAAATGGGCCTGGATGAATCGGAAGTTTTATACATGGGCGACGATGTTCCCGATTTAAAAATCTTATCTCGCCCGGCATTATTGAGTACATGCCCAGCAGACGCTATTCCAGAAATTCAACAAGCCTGTAAATATGTTTCACCGTTCGGAGGAGGCAAAGGTGCGGTGCGAGATGTGATTGAAAAAGTAATGAAATTACAAGGCCATTGGCCAGCTTAACGAAACGAAAATGGCATTAATTGTTCCGATAAAGGGGGTTTTCCCTCAATTTGGCGAAGAGAATTGGCAGGCTGCAAACGCGACCATCGTGGGAGATGTGACTTTTGGTTCACACTGCACGGTTTGGTATAATGCCGTGGTACGAGGCGATGTGAACCGCATTCGGATCGGGAATTATAGCAACATTCAAGATGGCGCGGTGATTCATTGCACCTATCAAAAAACGGAAACGCACATCGGAAATTATGTATCCATTGCGCACAATGCCATTGTTCATGGCTGCACCATTGAAGATTATGTCCTGGTTGGGATGGGTGCGATTATCATGGATGGAGCTTTGATTGAAACAGGATCCATTATTGCTGCAGGCGCTGTCGTAACCCAAAATACCCGAGTTCCTGCTGGTAGTATTTATGCGGGAAATCCTGCGAAATTACTTAAACCCGTTAGCCCAGAAGCAGCTGAGGTGTTCATGCGCACGGCGATGAATTATTTGGAATATGCGGGGTGGCAAAAGTAGCGACGCGATACCCTTTGGCAATCCTTTCAGGTTTGCCAAAGTTTGAGGCGCATTTCTGCGCCGATTCCCCAAACTGAAGTCTGACCTTATAACCCTAGGCTTTAGCCTAGGGATCCCCAGACTAAAGTCTGGGGCTATGAAAAAGATATTTACATTGATCTCTCTCAGGACTGACGACTAGCGACTAGTGACTTCAACATATCCGCAATCACCCGGTCATTTGCCAAACGCGGAACCTTGTTTTGGCCCCCTAATTTTCCCTCTGATTTCATGTAATCAATAAAGGCGTTGGCTTGCAAAATCGTCAATTTTAAGGGCTGCAAAACCTTTCCGGTAATCAAATCCTTGTAATAGATGTTTTGGGCGTTCATTGAGGCCTCTAAAACGGCTTGAAACTTCGCTGGATCCTTGGGCATTTGCGCAAATTCAACCAACCATTCATGGTAAGGCAATTCCCCCGCAGATGGGTTTACTTGCGGTGCTAAGGTAAATTCAACGAGCGAAGCCTCCGGACAAGCCTTTAGGGCCTCTGCCATGGCGCGTTCCGCCTCTTCCGCAATCACATGTTCCCCAAAAGCCGAAATAAAATGCTTAATCCGACCGGTCACCACAATCCTGAACGGATTCAGTGACACAAATTTCACGGTATCACCAATCGAATAAGACCATAGTCCGGCATTGGTCGACAGAAGCAAAGCATAATTAACGCCCATTTGGACCTCTGAAAGCATCAGGCGCTTGGGTGTCGCAGCAAAATAGGTATCTGTTGGCACAAATTCAAAGAAGATTCCACCATCCACATTCAACAACAATCCCTCTTCACCCGATGAATCTTGAAAAGCGATAAAACCCTCAGATGCCGGATAAGTCTCCACAACATCGATGTCACGACCAATTGAATCCATCAACTTTTGACGATAAGGCTCAAAATTCACGCCTCCTGTCACAAACAATTGAAAATCAGGGAATAGGTCACCAATCTTTTGGCCTGATAATGTTTCTAAACGGTCAAAATACATCTGAACCCAAGGCGGAATTCCCGAAATCAGGCCCATGCGCTGTTGGATTGTTTCCTGCACAATGGCCTCTAATTTCTCTTCCCAATCCTCGATGCAATTCGTATCATAGGATGGTAATTGATTGCTTCTCAAATAGCCCGGAACGTGGTGATTGACGATCCCCGACAAACGTCCTGTAGGGACTCCGTGTTTCGTTTCAAGTGCCGGAGAGCCCGACAAAAAAATCAGTTTTTGGTCTAAAAACGCTGAATTTCCGGAATAGTGAACATAATGCAACAAGGCATCACGCGCACCAGAAATGTGAAAAGGCATTGATTCCTTGGAAATAGGAATGTATTTCGCTCCAGATGTTGTACCCGATGTTTTGGCAAAATAAGCTGGCTTTCCTGGCCATAAGATATTGGGTGACCCCAAGACCATTTCATCGATATAGGTCTTTAAATCCTCGTATTCCGCGATGGGAACACGGATTTTATATTCTAAATAATTTCGAATTTTGTCGAATTCGTATGCCTGCCCAAAGATGGTTTGCTCCGCCTTTTTGAGATTATTTTTAAGCCAATTTTCCTGAATTTGAATGGCCTGCGCATGACTCTTTTGGTGTTTTTTTACCACCTTACGCGCAAAAGGTTTCGCAAAAAAGGATCGAATTCCCATGATTACCTACTTAAACACGCCTTGCGGATCAGGCAATTTTTCCGCCAAACTATGTCCCAAATTTAAATCCAACTGCGTAATGTCCAACTTGCGACACTCATGCAAATAAGCCCAAGCATTTTCATACTTTTCCTGCAAATACGCGACTTGCGCGCGCTTCATCCAGGCCGTCGCGTAATTCGGTGTTTGAACTAAGGCTTGCTGCAAAAGCAAATCTGTTTCATCCAAAGTCCCACAATCCATCGTTTTCAAGTAACAACTCAATTTCACAATCGCCAAATCTACCCGCAGAATACTTTGCGTACTATCCAATGATAAACCTTTCGATAAAAACTCAATTGCTTTCGGAAAATCTTGTCGCTGAAAGGTAATTACACCTAGCCCCCAATATGAATCAACTGCTTGACTATCAAGCGATTGAACAAGATTAAATCGGTAGGTAGCCGTATCCAAATGACCGGAGGAAACAAACTCCCACGCCCGCTCTGAAAAGAATTCTACCGCCTCTTTACGTGACCCAAAGCTAGCGTCACAGGACTCTACAAATTCCGTTAACTCCTTTTGATCTTTGGCAGATAGTGCCTTTTGTCCGTAAAGCGGCAAATATTTTGCCTCCTTTGGCGCTGTGGCTTGTTGGGCCATTGCGAGGCTGCCAACAACCATGAACAAACTGATTAGTAGTACTTTCATCGCTGCAAATCTACCTTTTCTTTTTAGATGATGGTGCTCCTGGACGAAATTTTGCGTTTTTTCCTGGGCGATTGTTCCGCTGAGGCGGTTTTGGGCTTGAGACTGCACCACCTTTAGGACCCGTTTTGGTGACCGCTTTTCGGGTAGGAACTTTTTGCCCACTTGCCCGTGCTTTAATCACCCATTTTTTCTCGTGGAACGCTCCTTGAAAATCGGGATCTTCGCGTTTCCGTTGATCATCCACCGCGCGCAACATATCTTGTTGTTCAACAAATGGAGTCTCTTCCCGATTGATTTCTGCCGGAAGGTCCTGAATTTCAATTGTTTGCTGAATTATTTCCTCAATTTTGGCCCAATGATATTGTTCGGCCAAGGTGATAAAAGTAATCGACTCGCCCACCTGATCCGCGCGACCCGTCCGACCAATCCGGTGAACATAATCCTCGTAAATCAAGGGTACATCAAAATTGATGACATGTGAAACCTTGGGAATATCGATTCCCCGAGCAGCTACGTCGGTCGTTACCAACACGCGAATTAATCCTTCGCGAAATTGTTGCATGGCATTGATCCGCGTATTTTGGCCCTTATTCGAGTGAATTGCTCGAACTTGGTCTTCAGATAACACCTTGCGAATTAAAAACTTTTCAACCTGATTGGCGACGTCCTTACTCCGACAAAAGACCATGACGCGTTCGAAGCGATCTTGTTTCAGGAAATAAGCCAAGGCGTTAATTTTTGTACTCAAATTTGGAGCCTCGTAAACAAATTGGGTAACCTGGCTAGCCGGAGTGGCTTGTCGGGTAATTTCAACTTTTTGAGGAAACTCCAAAAACTCATGCGATAGGTTTTCTACTTTTTCAGGGAAAGTCGCAGAAAACAAGCCGTTTTGGCGTTTTTTATACGGGATTTTTTCAAGTATTTCGCGGATCTGAGGCATGAAACCCATGTCCATCATTTTATCCGCTTCATCCAAAATCAAAATCTTCAACTCTTTGACGACGATTGCATCCTTGCGATATAATTCCAAGAAACGGCCCGGAGTAGATACCAAAATATCGATCCCCGCTTCCAAAGCTTGAATCTGCGTTTTAGGTCCAAGACCGCCATATAAAGCCAAAATGCGCAAATCGGTCTCCACGGCCAAGCCCACCATAACCTCATGAATCTGCATGACCAATTCCCGCGTAGGTGCTAAAATCAAGGTACGAGGATTTTTCCCTTGCGCATATTTACAACGCATTAAAACCGGCAAGGCATAAGCTGCCGTTTTACCCGTCCCAGTTTGTGCAATACCAAGTACATCGTGGCCTTGCAACATCAGGGGTATCGCTTTCTCTTGAATCGGACTCGGTGACACATATCCCAACGCGTCGCAAGCGCGACATAATTGTGGGTTTAAACCAAGCGAAGAAAAATCAGTCATATGATAAGTATTGATGAAGGGACAATTTCCTTCGTGGAATTTCGTTCACAAGCGCTGCCGGCGCTCAATCGCAATTCCACACAAAGGTAGGCAAAATAAAATTCCCTACCTTTGAAACAAAAATTCTTCTGAATATGCGAATTTGGGGCATTCGAATCCTATTATGGGCCATCATCTCCTTCGCCAGTGGTAGTGTAGCATCACTTTTCCTCTGGGGCTTACAGCTAATCGCAGAAAATCGACAAACTTATTATTTACTCGGCCTGCCACTAGCCGGTCTCCTATTATACACAAGCCGCAGGTGGACATTCTCCCTGCTAGGCACGAACGATCTCATTAAACAAATCGATGGTGAGGCAAAGTGTCCCTCCATCTTTCAGGTACCATATACTTTACTAAGCACATGGCTAAGTCATCTTGTGGGAGCTTCGGTTGGAAGGGAAGGGGCAGCTGTTTTCATGGGCGGTTCCTTGGCAAACATCGGTGTGATACAATTCAATCTTTCACAGGCTGAAAAATCCATTTGGTTACGTGCCGGAATGAGCGCTGGATTCGCCGCTATTTTTGGAACGCCCTGGGCAGGCTGTTTTTTCGGACTCGAAATAAAAGAGGTGGGCAAAATTCATTTTCGCTCTATTTTCGCATGCGTTTCCTCCGCTTTTGCGGCAAACCTAGTAAGTCTCCACGTGTACGGCACAAAACACGTTTTATATCCCCACATTTTCCTGCCTAGCATTTCATGGACATTTTGGGCCAAATTAGCACTCATAAGCCTTTTTTTAGCCCTAATTGCCCGCGTCTATTCGCGCTTAGAATCGATTATTTATTTTGCGTCTGATAAATTACCCATACAAGCTTACCAAAAAGCGATTCTCGCGGGCCTGATTTTGCTAGCGCTCTTTCAATTTCCCGAATTCCAAGAAAGCATTGGACTTGGCTCTGAATATTTACTTAGACCCTTTGAAGAAAATTTTACTGCCGGATATTTTGCTATTGAAAAACTCATCGCAACTTGCCTAAGTCTTGGACTCGGATATAAAGGGGGAGAGGCGACACCCTTGTTTTTAATCGGTGCGCACGCAACAGCGGGACTTGCAAATTTAATAGAACTACCTGGTCCTTTCTTGGCTGCCATCGGATTCACATGTTTATACATGGGTCTAACGAAAACACCTATCGCCGCGATGTGCATGGGCGTCGAACTATTTGGTATAGATGCTTGGTTTTGCTATTTAATCGTCACAATAATCGTTATCTACCTCACGGGCAACAAAGGAATATTTAAATCACAAACATGGGCAAACTACCTGCCCAAACTCCCATTTTAATATGTTCAATTTCTTCTTCGACAACTTCGAGCAGTACAAAGAAACCCGCATTCAAAAGCGCCGCTTTGATGAAAAAACATGGCAAGAACTTATTCAAGCATGGGCTAATTCTCCCTGGCTACGTGTAGAAAAAATGGGAGAAACATTTGAAAAAAGAGCGATTCATGAAATTACCTTTGGCCAAGGACCAATCCAAGTAATTGCTTGGTCACAAATGCATGGCGATGAGGCCACAGCAACCATGGCATTATGCGATATTTTCAACTTTATCAACTCAAACGACCCTTCGTTTACCGAAATACGGGAAATATTGCATCAAAATCTGACCATTCATTTCATTCCGTATTTAAACGCTGATGGTGCCGCAAGATGGACGCGCGAAACAGCTTTAGGCATCGACATGAACCGTGATGCACAAATGCGATATAGCCCAGAAGCACAATTACTTTCTGATTGGGCGGACCGTATAAAACCCACTTTTGCCTTCAATTTACATGATCAAAATCGATTGTATTCTGTTGGAAATTCTGCTCATCAAACACATATCGCCTTCCTCGCAACAGCTGCAGATGAAGAAGGAACATGGACTGAACCGCGCCTTCGAGCAGGTAAATTAGCGAACCGTTTAACTAGATTGACTCAACAAATCATTCCGAATAAAGTGGCTAAATGGACCGATGAATTTAACGCAAGAGCGTTTGGTGACACCTTCCAACAAAGAGGTTATGGCTTACTATTATTGGAATCGGGTGGGGCCGGTTGGGACCTTGAAAAACAATCCTTGCGCCAGCTAAATGCAGCTATTATTCTTGATGCATTCCATAGTATAGCAACAGGAAGTTACCAACAAGAAAACATCGAAACGTACGAAGCATTAGCTACCAACGAGCGACAAATATTTGATATCAAACTAACACAAGCGCCCCTAGAGCCAACGGGCAAAATCCGTGCTGATATTGGTATCAACTTGAAAGAAACGGCATCAGAAAAAACGAACATTACATACAGTTGGCTCGTTGAAGAAATAGGCAACTTGGACTACATGCATGCATTAAACACAATAGACGCAAGCCAATTTAATTTCAACCAAGCCATCAATCTAGGAGAAGAAATAAGTGATTTGATCTACACAAAAGGAGGGGAAACAACTTTTGATTTACGTACTTTTACAGCCAAAATAAAATAAACATATGACATCATTACCCGTAATCATCATTGGAGTAAATCCATTTGCGCTTGAAGTCGCGCATATATTCCAACAAAACAATGTAGTAATCTATGGTTTTTTAGATGACGATGTTAAGAAAAAAGACACCATGATTGGTGAAATTCCAGTATTGGGAACCACAGAAGATGAAAGCTACTGGGGATTAATTGGGAAATCCTGTGCCGTATTCGTGGCCTTAGAAAACCCAACAGAGCGCAAGAAAATGATCGAATTAATCGAAGAGGACCGCAAGACAAAACCTGTTCATGCCATACATCCAAGCGCTCAAATTGCCAATGTTAAAAGTTTGGCCTATGGCATTTTCATTGGGGCTAATGTGGTCGTTGGGGCTGAAACAAAAATCGCTGATCACGTTATTATTGGACCAGGATCAATCATTGAAACAGGCGCAAGCATTGAAGAATTTGGTCAAATTGGTGCCGGATCTGTCATCGGAAAAGAAGCGCAAATCGACAAAAATGCCTTTGTTGGCATTCACTCAACCATCGTAGGAAGTATCAAAATAGGGAAGGGCGCTACCATTGGTGCGGGCTCGGTTGTGATAGAAAATATTCCTGCAAGCAAGCGTGCTTTCGGAAATCCAGCCAAAATACTATAGTTTTTGTATGTTGTGTGGCTCAACGAGGTTCATAAAATGAAACCGTAAATAGAGTTGGGCCACCACAATCACATCCTCCATGCAATAGGCTTCAATGCGACCCAAATTCCCCTCCTTATAATACACATCGTGTACCTGATCCCCGGAAAGGTCTGATTTTGCCCCCTCAATGCCCATCATTTCGGCTAATAACTCAAGCGAAGTATAATTCTTGCGGTCGCCAAAACGCCACATTTCCATCGTATCCTGATGAATAATTTCCCATGGTTTTTTACCCTGAACTTGTAGTGCCTTAGGTATTTCAAGATTATTTGCCAACATTCTTCTACACAAATAAGGAAAATCAAACTCCTTCCCATTGTGGGCCACCAATGTTAACTCCTTAGACTTATAGGTCTTGTTGATGAATGCAGAAAACTCCTTGAGAAGCTCTTTTTCATCATGATGCGCAATCGTTTTCACCTTTAGGCTGAGCTGCTGGTCTTTGTTGACATACAAAAAACCCATACCAATCACGATTACCCGACCAAATTCGGCGAACAATGCGGCGCGGTCGGCATACAGATCCTCTAGGCTCAATGCATCAACATTGTATAAATTCTTCGCTTTTTTTAGCCAAAATTCTTGCATTCGTTCTGAAATTTGGGAAAAATCCGATTTTCCAGAAACCGTTTCAATATCAAGAAATAGCGTGTTTTTAAAGTTCATTTGTTTCAGGCTTAGGCAATGTTTCACGTGAAACATGTTCGGGAGTAAATTGGAAAAGCGCTTGAAGGTTGGCCAACACAAGGCGCTTAACTTCCGCCATGTCAACCTCGCGGCCAAGCTCTTGTTGCAAGGATGTTACACCCTTTGTGGCAATGCCGCAAGGAACGATATGCCCAAAGTAGGAGAGATCCGTGTTAACATTTAAAGCAAACCCATGCATACTAATCCAGCGAGAAGCTTTCACCCCAAAGGCACAAATCTTACGCGGATTATCGGATTCTGGATCAATCCAAACACCCGTCAGCCCTTCGATGCGCCCAGCAATTAAACCATAATGTGCACAAGTGCGCATGATTGATTCCTCCAACATGCGGAGATACAAATGGATGTCCGTAAAGAAGTTTTCTAAGTCAAAAATGGGGTAGCCAACTAACTGGCTCGGTCCGTGATAGGTAATGTCACCCCCCCGATTAATCTTGAAAAAGCTTGCGCCGATGGTATGCAAGAACGACTCTTGCATTAGCAAATGAGATACGTCTCCGCTTTTTCCCAAGGTGTAAACGTGTGGGTGTTCGCAGAACAAAAGAAAGTTTGGCGTAATACGCAAATCCTTCGCGTCTACATTTCGGTTTCCTAGTTTAATCGTTGCCGTATGCGCCATCAACGCCTCTTGTAAGTCCCACGTCTCCTTGTAAGGCACAAGACCCAAATCAACAAATTGGACATTTTTATTTGACATGGAGATTATCAAGTTACTGTTAGGTGGTGCCGCAAGAAACTAGTTCTTTTGGGAAGGCAAATATACAAGAATGGCGAAACATTTAAGACTTGGAAAAAAAGCAGAATACCTAGCAACTGATTTTTTGCGCAAAAGGGGGTATTACATACGCGATAAAAATTACCGAAGTGGACAGGCCGAAGTGGATATCGTGGCGCAAAAAAGCCAACGATTATACTTCATTGAAATCAAATCAAAACAGTCAATGCGTTACGGTGAACCCGAGGAACAAATAGGGCGTGGCAAGATTCGGCTGTATCACCAAGCCGCAGAAAGCTTTCAATTGGAAGAAAAATGGCATGGAGAAATACAGTTTGATTCGATTTCCATTACTTTTTTTCCACAAGCTGTTAAAATAGAGCATTTCGAGGATGCTTTTTCGTAAATTCGCGGTTTAATAAACGAATATGATCAGTTTCCACACAGAGGATGTTTCTTTTAAGCTGCAAGACAAAATCAAGCACAAACAATGGCTACAAGCGGTTGCGAAAGAAGAACAAAAAAAGATTGGCGAGTTGAATTATGTGTTTTGCTCCGACAACTATTTATTGGAGATCAACCAGAACTATTTACAACACGACACCTTCACCGACATTGTGACATTTGACAATTCGGACAACGCCAAAATCATCGAAGGAGATATCTTTATTTCCTATGAGCGCGTCCTCGAAAACGCGGCCAAATTTGGAACAGAAAGCAGCGAATTACAGCGCGTCATGGTGCACGGATTGTTGCACCTGTGTGGCTACAAGGATAAGGCGAAGGCCGACAAAGAACTGATGACGAGTAAGGAAAATTATTATTTGGCAAAAAGATAATACGTGTTCCACGTGAAACATAAATTAAGATGATGCAGAATTCATATGATGTAATCGTAGTAGGGGCGGGGCATGCGGGCTGCGAAGCGGCGCACGCGGCAGCGCAAATGGGATCGAAAGTATTGCTGATTACAATGAACATGCAAACGATTGCTCAGATGTCATGCAACCCTGCGATGGGGGGGGTGGCGAAGGGCCAAATCGTTCGCGAGGTTGATGCGCTTGGCGGAATGTCCGGAATAATTTCCGACAAAACCATGATTCAATTTCGCATGTTGAACCGTTCGAAAGGTCCCGCGATGTGGTCGCCAAGATGCCAATCCGACAGAGCACGCTTTGCCGAAGAGTGGCGCTGGGCCTTGGAGCAAAATGCCAATGTCGATTTTTGGCAAGATTCTGTGGAAGGATTGATTGTTGAAAACGACGAAGTAAAGGGTGTGAATACCCGACTAGGGATGCAGTATTTTGCACCGACGGTGGTGTTAACGAATGGTACATTTTTAAATGGTTTGATCCACATTGGAGAAAAGCAATTTGGAGGCGGACGCATGGCAGAACCCATGGCAGGAGGCATCACCGAACAATTAATTCAATTGGGATTTGAGGCGGGTCGGATGAAGACCGGAACGCCGCCCCGTGTGGATGGTCGGAGCCTAGATTATTCCAAAATGGAAGAACAAAAAGGCGACGAGAATCCAAGTTCATTTTCGTACTTGTCGAAATCACCCATTCAAGAACAACGCTCTTGCTGGATTACCCATACGAACGAAAAAGTACACGAAGTCTTACGCAAAGGCTTTAATCGCAGCCCTATGTTTGCAGGAAGAATCAAAGGATTGGGTCCGCGTTATTGCCCATCGGTAGAAGACAAAATCAATCGTTTTGCCGACAAAGATTCACACCAAATATTCGTAGAGCCCGAAGGGTGGACTACCGTTGAGATTTATGTCAATGGATTCTCGACTTCGTTGCCAGAAGATATACAGTTTGAGGCGATCCGATTAATCCCAGGATTTGAAAATGCAAAAATGTTCCGACCAGGCTATGCCATCGAATACGATTATTTTCCGCCGACGCAATTGAACGCGACTTTGGAAACCAAACGCGTTTCAGGCTTATACTTTGCTGGACAAATTAACGGAACCACAGGATACGAAGAAGCTGCATGTCAAGGTTTAATGGCGGGCATTAATGCACATCAAAAAGCGCATGGAAAAGAACCTTTTACCTTGTCGCGGTCTGAAGCTTACATCGGTGTGCTCATTGACGATTTGATCAACAAAGGTACGGATGAGCCCTACCGCATGTTCACCTCACGAGCGGAGTTTAGAACCTTGCTAAGACAAGACAATGCGGATGAACGCCTAACCGAAAAAGGATATGAATTGGGATTGGCAACACAAGAGCGTTTGGATACCTACCTAAACAAAAAAGAGCAAGTGGCCGCACTAATCGAGACCATTCAGACAACGAAAGTCAAGCCGGCAGAAATTAATGATTGGTTGCAAAGCCAAGGAACGGCGACACTAAAAGAAGGCGCTCCGTTGATTAATTTATTGAAGCGCTCCGACTTAAGTTTTGAGCAAATTCTTCAGCATGAAATTGGCCAACCTATCAAGGCCGCTTATTCACAAGAAGTACTTGAACAGGTCGAAATAATCGTGAAGTACGAAAGCTACATCGAGAAAGAGCGCTTGATGGTAAACAAGATGAAGAGCATGGAAGATTTGGCAATCCCTGCCAACTTCGATTATGACAAAATCAAAACCTTGTCGACAGAATCTCGCATCAAGTTGAAATCTATCCGCCCACAAACAATCGGTCAAGCAAGTCGCATCTCTGGCGTTTCGGCCGCCGACGTATCCATTTTATTATTATTCATGGGTCGCTAATTATGGAAACATTGAAAAACTGTCCGGCGTGTGGAGGACAAAAAATGACACGTGTTTTACAGGCCAAAGACTATACCGTTTCAAAAAATACATTTGACATCGTACGTTGTGAAGCTTGTGACTTGTTGTTTACCAATCCAAGACCCGAGGCGGAACAAGCAGGCTATTTTTATAAATCGGAGAATTACATTTCGCACAGCAATACGCAAAAAGGTTTCATCAATAAACTTTACCATGCGGTTCGGAATATCACCTTGAAACAAAAAACGAATCTCATCCAAGGTGACCAAAAAGACACAAAAAACCTTTTGGACATTGGTTGTGGAAATGGGCACTTTTTACATGCTTGCCAACAACGCGGATGGAATACGTTTGGGATGGAATTAGATCCGGATACGGCGGCACGAGCTGCTTCACTGACGGGACAAAGTATCTTTCCTAATTTGCAAGCCATTCCGGATGACCCACAATTTGAACTTATCAGTTTGTGGCATGTCTTAGAACACGTGTATGAAATTGATGCCTATTTCGAATTCTTCAAAAAGCGCATCACACCGAGCGGGAAATTGTTGCTTGCTTTGCCAAATTCGAAATCCTTTGATGCACGATATTTTAAGGAATTTTGGGCCGCTTACGATGTTCCACGCCACATCTATCATTTCAATCCGGAAACAATCCAGTCTGTTGCAAAAAAGCACGGCTTTAAATTAGCGAAACAGCGCGGCCAAATATTCGATAGTTTTTACATTGCATTATTAAGTCACGAATACAAAACCGGAAGCAAAAAGTTGGTTGCCTCGTTTTTGATTGGCCTTTGGTCTAACATATTGGCCTATTTTAAAACAGGAAATTATTCAAGTAATATCTATATTTTTGAACATGCCTAAATTCTTGCACAAACTCGTATTCGCGACATTTATCCTGCTCTTAAGTTTGAGCATGTTCCAGCGCTGTGCACAAACCGCAAGCCCTCCTGGCGGAAAGAAAGACACCCTCGCACCTAAAATTGTCAGCAGCATTCCGCTCAACAAAAGCAAAAATTATACCGGCAAAAAAATTGAATTGAACTTCAATGAATATGTAAATATTCGAAATTTGAATCAAGAATTATTGATAACTCCCAATGTGGGTACTTATGAAACACGGATTCGCCCGACGGGTGTTACCTTACTATTAGATTCGACGCTTCATCAAAACACAACCTATACATTCAATTTCAGAAATGCGATTGAAGATATGTCGGAGCGCAACATTGGAAAAAACATTAAGCTCGTATTTAGTACCGGTTCTGACATCGATTCCTTACAAATCAGTGGACAAGTGAAACATTTAGAGACAAATAAAAAACTGGAATCGATTTTAGTTGGCCTCTATCCTTTCACAGATACACTACGCATCGATCAGGCAAAACCTTATTACTTTACCAAAACAGATACCTCCGGAAATTACCAGATTGAAAATATTGCAGCAGGCAAATACTACATGGCGGCCTTTCATGATATCAACAATAATTTGGTTTATAATTCGAATAAAGAACCGCTTGATTTTATCACGGAAAACTACATTGACCTAAAGAAAAGCCAAACGCAGGATTTTAAAATTGCATTACAGAATCAAGATCCCTTGAAGATAAGCAAAACGACCAGTACGGCTAAGACGGTTTTATATGAATTATCAAGAGGCGTGAAGGCAATCACAACCCAACCAAAAACCTTGGCTTATCAAATTGAATCCAACCGAAACCTGCGTTTTTATGTAGGAAACGTGGAACATCAAGATACTGTCCGTATAGAGGCAACCGTAACAGATTCCTTGAACCGGATAACAACCTTAGCGCTAAAATTAAAATTCCGAGAGCCTAATAAAAAAGAAAAGATCGTCAATGCTCCATTGCGCATAGAGGTTTTGCCTGCAAGCAATCATTTATTAAGCCCAGAAGATTCGATCGTGATTAAATTTCCGAAACCAATCGCTTTAATCAATACAAAAGCTATTTCATTTGTAACGGGTCCAGATGAAGAAATTCAGCTGCCCGACGAGGCCTATCGATGGAATAGTTTTGTCAATGAATTGAGTATTCAAAAAGCTTATCTACCCTTACGCACAAAGTTTGATTTGAAATTTGCCAAACATGCTTTTGTCAGCGTGGAGAAAGATTCCTCTCAAACCTTTAACCAATCATTCGAATTTCAAGATTTAGAAAATTATGGAAGTATCTCAGGAAAAATCGATTCTCCTAAAGGAACCCATATATTTCAATTAATAAAATCAGATACGAAGACGTTAGCTTATCAACAAGTTGGACAAAACACATTCAACTTTCCACACGTGGAACCGGGTATATACGAATTACGCGCCATCGAAGATCATAATGGAAATGGTCTTTGGGATTTAGGCAATTATAAAACGAAAGTGAAACCTGAGTCAATCTATTTCTTTCCAAGCAAGATTAAATTGAAGGCGAATTTTCAGATTAGTGATGTGTTGATAAGTACCCAATAAACCCCCAAATTATCCACAATTCATGTGGACGAATGTGGATAAAATAGAGTACCCTGTGGAAAATGTGCATAAGTACACACTTATCCACGAGATTAGCGAATCTTATCCACAAGAGAAAAAGATACTTTGAATAATCATCATGCTGATAGATAGCTAATTACAAATCAATTTTAGACTTATCAACATATCCACATAGAACAACAAAGAGAAACAAAGAAAAGATTTTAAAAAGTTTTTCTTTTTTTAATTTATGTATGTGGATAAAAGAAGAAAAAGGAATTTACGCTGGCGGGGTACCCTCATTTTGATTCAATATTGATATTTTATTACACGAAAACTAAAAAATTAGATAAAATAGCATATTATCATCCGCTGTATTGTGGATAACTTGTGGACAGTAGACTTTTGTGTACAAAAAAATCGTATAAAAGTGCAAATCGAGAGGGTGATTTGTTAACTTTGATACGTATTACCAACAAACTTAAATCATGCTTGAATTTTCAAATTTCACCCGCGTATTTGATTTATTGCCTATTTACGATCAGCTTCATAAATCAGATTTATTCTGTTTGAAGCGAAACGGCGAATGGCGAAAATATAGTTCTGAAGAAACCTTGGAAACGATTCAAGATGTGGCTTTAGGGCTATTGGCCTTGAAAATTAAACCTGGGGATAAAATTGCCATTATTTCAGCCAACAGGCCAGAATGGAATTTCATTGATTTTGCAATTCAATTGATTGGTGCCGTTTCCGTACCGATGTACCCAACTATTACGGTCGAAGATTATGCATTCATTTTTGAGAATGCCGAGGTGAAGTATGTATTCGTTGAGGGTGAAGAGTTGTATTTAAAAGCCAAAGAAGCTTCTAAAGGAAATCGTAAAATTAAAAAGGTCTACACTTTTGATCCTGTCGAAGGAGCTGATATGTGGACAGATGTGAAGGATGCAGGCTTTGGGCAAGACCGTTCGCCCTTAAAGCCTTTAATGGACGCAGTTAAACCTGATGATTTGTTAACCTTGATTTATACGTCCGGCACAACAGGCCGACCGAAAGGCGTGATGTTGACGCATCATAATATTGTTTCCAATGTAAAGGCCTTAATTCGTGGCAAGTTTTTTGATTTACATGCGACGGATCGGGCATTGAGTTTTTTACCACTTTGTCATATTTACGAGCGCACGGATATTTACATGTACATGTCTTATGGCGTTTCGGTTTATTATGCGGAAAGCATGGAAACCATCGCGGATAATATCAAAGAGGTTAAGCCATCGATGTTTGCTTCCGTTCCACGTTTATTAGAGAAAGTATATGACAAAATTTTAGCCAAAGGAAATGAATTAACGGGTATCAAACGAAAACTCTTCTTCGGTGCGATAGAATTTGGTTTACAATATGACCCGATGGTTAAATTGGGGTTTTTAGATTCCATAAAATTGGCGGTTTATCGCAAATTGATTTTCAGTAAATGGCGTGAAGCTTTGGGAGGAAATGTGCGTTTAATTGCTTCGGGTTCGGCGGCATTACAACCACGTTTATCGCGAGTATTTTGGGCGGCTGGAGTTCCTGTGAGTGAAGGTTATGGTTTAACGGAGACATCGCCTGTTATTTCAGTATCGCAAGTAAACCCGCCTGATTTCCGAATTGGTTGTGTGGGAACCTTGGTGGATAGCATGGAATTAAAAATAGCTGAGGATGGAGAAATTTGTGTGCGTGGGGATTCTGTGATGGTAGGTTATTACAAAAATCCGGAAGCGACTGCTGAGGCGGTTGACAAAGACGGTTGGTTCCACACCGGGGATATCGGTGAGATGGTGGAAGGAAAGTATTTGAAAATCACCGATCGTAAAAAAGAAATTTTTAAAACGTCGGGCGGTAAATACGTCGCTCCGCAATTGGTGGAGAATAAATTAAAAGAATCGGCGTTTATTGAACAATGCATGGTGGTAGGTGAAGGCCAAAAATTCCCGTCGGCATTAATTATTCCAGAATTTACAGCTTTGGGTGTGTGGTGCAAGCAACATGGAATACCCGTTGGTACGCCTGAAGAATTGATTACCAACAAAGACGTATTTAGGAAGCTGGAGGAAGAGGTTATGTCAACCATGGGATCTGTAGCGAAATATGAACAGGTGAAGAAATTTGTATTACTTCCTCGGCTGTTTACGGTGCAGGATGGTGAAATTACCCCTACATTGAAGTTGAAGCGCAAAGCGATTTATGCCAAACATGAAAAGGCTATTTTGGCATTGTATGAATAAAACAATGTGTTTTCACGAATTAGCTTTAGTGCTCTGCTAAATTTTCGTAATTTTGAGGTTTGAAAAATTTCCGCGAGGAGTCATTTAATTGAAAGTATGTCACAGCATAAAAAAGTTGCCTTAATTACGGGTATTACGGGTCAGGATGGAGCCTATTTGGCAGAATTGTTGTTGAGCAAGAATTATGTTGTTCATGGTATTAAGCGCAGAAGCTCTTTAATTAATACACAACGCATTGATCATTTATACGAAGACCCGCATGTTGATGCATCGAATTTCCACTTGCATTATGGCGATTTAAGTGATTCTACGAACATTATTCGCATTATTCAAGATGTTCAGCCGGACGAAATTTACAATTTAGGTGCGATGTCGCACGTGAAAGTATCTTTCGACGAACCGGAATATACGGCTCAGGTAGATGGAATCGGTACCTTACGTATTTTGGAAGCGGTTCGTTTGCTGGGCTTAACGAAAAAAACAAAGATTTACCAGGCCTCTACGTCTGAATTATATGGTTTGGTACAAGAAGTGCCTCAATCCGAAAAAACACCGTTTTATCCACGTTCTCCCTATGCCGTGGCTAAATTATATGGATACTGGATTACGGTAAATTACCGCGAAGCGTATGATATGTTTGCCGTGAACGGAATCTTGTTTAACCACGAATCGCCTTTGCGCGGAGAAACCTTTGTCACAAGAAAAATTACACGGGGGGTTGCGCAGATTGCGATGGGCCAACAAGATAAATTATACTTAGGGAACTTAGACGCGAAACGCGACTGGGGCCATGCCAAAGATTATGTAGAAGCCATGTGGTTAATCTTGCAACAAGAGAAACCCGAGGACTTTGTTATTGCGACGGGTATTACGACAACCGTTCGTGATTTTATTCGGATGGCATTTAGTGAGGTTGGCATTGAAATTAAGTTTTCGGGTGAAGGTGTGAACGAAATTGCAACGATTGCCGCATGCAATAATCCGCTGTACCAAGTTGAAATAGGTAAAGAAGTCGTTGCGGTAGATCCGCGTTATTTCCGTCCAACGGAAGTGGAATTATTGATAGGCGACCCAACGAAAGCGAAAGAAAAATTGGGTTGGAAATTGCAATATGATTTGCCGGCTTTGGTGAAAGACATGATGGCTTCGGATGTACAATTATTTACCAAATAAGATGAATCCATCGATTGCGATTATAGGTTTGGGCTATGTGGGATTCCCGCTGGCCGTGGAGTTTGGAAAGATTTATCCAACTTTAGGTTTTGATATTGACGCTTCGCGTATTGATGAGTTAAGCAAGGGGGTGGATCGCACCCAAGAGGTTAGTGCGGCGCAGTTAGCCGAATCAAAAAACTTGCGTTTTTCTTCACAGGTGACCGACTTATCAAGCTGTAATACGTTTATCGTTACCGTTCCCACGCCCATCGACCATTTTAAAAAACCCGATTTGAGTCCTTTGTTGAAGGCTTCCGAGATGATCGGAAAGGTTTTGAAAAAAGGGGATGTCGTGATTTACGAATCCACGGTATATCCGGGGTGTACGGAGGAGGATTGTGTTCCGGTGCTTGAAAAGCATTCGGGGTTGATATTTAATCAAGATTTCTTCTGTGGCTATTCGCCTGAACGGATTAATCCAGGTGATAAGGTAAACACCTTGACAAAAATTAAAAAGGTTACTTCGGGTTCTACGCCGGAAATTGCCGAGTGGGTAGATCAATTATACAAATCGATTATTGTGGCCGGGACGCACAAGGCGTCATCGTTAAAGGTTGCCGAGGCGAGCAAAGCGATTGAAAATGCCCAACGCGATGTGAATATTTCCTTTGTTAATGAGCTTTCGCTGATCTTTGATCGGATGGGCATCGATACCACGGAAGTCCTTGAAGCAGCAGGCACCAAATGGAATTTCTTGAATTTTAAGCCCGGTTTAGTGGGCGGTCACTGTATTGGGGTCGACCCGTACTATTTATTGCATAAGTCGGAGAGTTTGGGCTATTATCCGCAGGTTATTCTGTCCGGTCGCCGAGTGAATGACAACATGGGGATTTTTGTGGCCAATAAACTGGTCAAATTGCTCATTCAAAAGGGCAAGAAAATCGGAGGCGCCAAGACCTTGATGTTGGGTATTACCTTCAAAGAAAACTGTCCTGATATTCGAAATTCGCGTGTCGTTGATATCTACAAAGAGCTGATTGATTTTGGCATGGAAGTGGATGTGTATGATCCTTGGGCCAATGCCCAAGAAGTTGCGCATGAGCATGGAATCAACTTGGTTTCAACCTTAGGAAGCGCATATGATGCCATTGTGTTAACGGTTGCACACCGTGAATTTTTGGATCTCGCCTACGGCGAATTAAAAGCTAAAGACGGGGTGCTTTTCGACATTAAATCGGTTTTAGCCAAATCCATTGTAGACGCCCGCTTGTAATATGGCTTGGTATGCAGTTTACACGAAATCTCGCACGGAGAAAAAAGTAGCCTTGCGCTTGAAAGAAGCAGGCATTGAAGCCTATTGTCCCGTGAATAAGCGCGAAAAACAGTGGTCTGACCGACGCAAGGTCACCGAAGAGCCACTTTTTCGTTCCTATGTTTTTGTCAACATTAATTTAGAGAAACAAAGTGCCATCGTTCGTCGGACCTTGGGCGTTGTTAATTTTGTTTATTGGTTGCAAAAGCCGGCCGTCATTCAAGACGATGAAATCCTGGCGATCCAACAATTTTTATCGGAGCACGCAGCTGTAGAAGTATTGGGTGAGACCCTTCAAGTGGGCGATTTTATTACCATTGATGCGGGTGCTCTAAAAGGCCAAAAGGCAGAAGTGATGGGGATTAAAAATCGGCATGAGGTTCGTTTGCGGATTGATTCGTTAGGGTTTGAATTGGTGGCGAGGGTGGAGTAGAGACGCGATACTTCGCGTCTGTTGGTTTTAAATAATTAGACGCGAGGTATCGCGTCTCTACAATAGGGCGTTGATTAGGCGTGAGGTATCGCGACTTTACATGCTATACTATTAGCTCTTTTTTCGTATTTTGCATACATAAACCCCTTTTCATGCGTCTTTGCGCGATTTTCCTTTTTTGTTTGATGGCTTTCGGTGCATGGGCACAGGAGAAAACAGAGCCGAGCTTTGAAATGGGCATGGGTTTAACGAATGGCACTTATACGCCATTTTGGTTACGCGCGAATCAATATGGTGCGGTTCCTACCAAAGAAAGTTATGCTACGGCTGCGGTTTCCATGAGCGATTTCATTCAAGTGAATAAGCGTACGAGTTGGGGTTATGGCGTCAGAGCCTTAGTTAATTTAACGGAGACAAAAGCAGATGTTTTATTGCAAGAAGCCTATTTGAAAGGCAAATTTGGCATTTTTGAATTACAAGCTGGGCGTAAAAAACAAATTCAGGGTTTAGTTGATTCAACGCTTAGTTCGGGATCAATTATTTGGTCGGGAAATGCGTTACCTATGCCGATGATCAACTTGGTTGTTCAAGACTATTGGGCGCCTGAATTTGTTCAAGGTATTGTCGGTTTTAAAGGCAATTATGCGCATGGATGGTTCGATAACCAACGAAGCGATGTTTCCGATTTTTATTTACATCAAAAGTCTTTTTACGGCCGACTCGGAAAGCCTAATTGGCTGCTCAAATTTTATGGCGGATTTAATCACCAGGTGCAGTGGGGCGGAACGTTGAAATACGCGGATCCGGGTAATTTCTCCGCGAAAAATGGAAAAATTGCTACAGGTCTTAAAGAGTATTTTTACATGATTACGGGTCAAAGCATGAACGTTGTAGGTGGAGATACCGCGACTTATGGTATCAACGATGGCTGGAATCGATTAGGTAATCACTTGGGGACGATTGACGTGGGGATGGAAGTTGATTGGAAGCAAGCGAAGCTCTTTTTTTACCGACAAAGCATTTATGAGGATGGATCGCTTTACCATGGCAATAATATTACCGATGGGCTTCATGGTATTGCCTTTACACGTAAAGCAAATCAAGGAATTACCAAAGTCGTTTTGGAATACTTAAATACAACATCTCAAGGGGGCTCTGTTTTTAATGATTCGGACGTAAATCGTGGGCTGGATAATTACTTCAATAATGCGGTTTACCGAGAGGGCTGGACTTATGCTGGCAAGGGATTAGGTACGCCTATGATGACCCTGGATTCCGAAACGGATTTAACGAGTACAGATTTGACTGCCTACGACAACAATCGGGTTGAATCGTTTTATGTGGGCATTGAATCAAAATGGGGCGATAATTCCTTTTTATTCCGCGGCTCATTATCCAATTCCATTGGCTGGTTTGGCCAAGAAAACGTTCCCGTAAAACGGCAGTATTCTTTCGGCTTGCAATGGCAACGGCCAGTTATGTTGATGGGATATGATGCGCAATTGAAGGCATCGATAGGTGCCGACAAAGGTCTTTGGAAACCTGATGTCATCGGAGGAAATGTTTCCTTGCTCGTGCCTTTGAATTAGCCAAAGAACAAGTAGCTCACCCAAATTGCGGTGATAATTCCCACAAAATCTGCGACCAATCCTGCCCATAGTGTGTAGCGAATATTCCGAACCTGAACGGATCCGAAATACAAAGCCACGACATATAAAACCGTTTCTGCAGAACCTTGGAACACACAAGATAGGCGTCCCACAAACGAATCCGAACCAAAGGTTTTCATCGTATCAATCATCATCGCACGCGATCCGCTTCCGCTCACGGGATGCAATAGAGCTGTAGGCATGGCATCCACCCAGCGGTTATCGATCCCCGATAAATCCACCAGGTATTTGATCCCGTCGACCATATATCCCAAAACCCCCGAATTGCGAAGGCAAGAGATCGCCACGAGCATCCCTACGAGGTAGGGAATAATCTTAACCGAAGTTTCAAATCCACCTTTGGCGCCCTCAACAAAGGTTCCGAAAATGTCGATTTTCTTGCGCATCGCGGCGGCGATAAAGGAGAAGATTAATAGGAATAGAATGCCATTTGAAATGACTTTGGATTGTATCTCAATGGCTTCTTTGGGCAAGGAACTGAAGTACCATAAGATGGCACCCAGAAAGGCTGTTAGTCCGGCCAGCCAAGCAAAAAGTACGGGTTCTAATAAGTTGATTTTTTGTTTAATGGACACAAAAATTAGCCCAGTAATCGTCGTGGCATAAGTTGCCATGAGGCAAGGAATGAAAATATCGGAGGCGTCTTGCGCACCATAAATGGCCCGTTGGGCCATGATGCTTAAAGGGATTAACACGGGTCCTGCGGAATGCAAAACCAAGAACATGATTTGCGGGTTTGATGCCGTTTCTTTATTCGGGTTAACTTCTTGTAAACTCTGCATAGCCTTTAGCCCAAAGGGCGTCGCGGCATTGTCTAGGCCTAATAAATTGGCTGAAAAGTTCATGATCATTTGCCCGTGTACCGGATGGTCTTTGGGAATCTCAGGAAACAAACGGGTGAAAAAAGGTCCAATGCGTTTGGCCAAAAATTGAATCGCTCCCGCCTTCTCTCCTACTTGCAAAATACCCATGAAAAAGGTCATCACGCCTGCGAGCGGCAAGGCGATTTTCATCACGGCTAATTCGGCAGAATCGAACATGCCATCGACGAGGATTTTGAATATTTCGGCATTACCAAAGAAGATGTATTGAATAATTGCGACCACAAAAGCCACACCGAAGAATAAAAACCAAATCCAATTTAATGCCATAGCGTCGGGGAAATTTGGTTAAATTTAGGGAAAATCTTCGATTATTATGCGCACGATTGCCTTCCTCCTGTTCTCCTTTGCTGCTTGGTCACAAAAAACGACCTGCTCGTATGAATTGGCCATGGAAAAACAGGGCTTAGTGGAAGTAAGCACAAATGCGCCCGGAGTCCTCGTGGAATTGAAATATGGGACATCAGATAATTTCATGGGAAAGGCTGTATATGGCTGTTTAAAACATGCATACGTCCAAAAGCCGGTCTTACTTATGTTGAATAAGGCACAAGCTGCCTTGGAAAAGAAACACCCAGGGTATCATTTATTAATTTATGACGCAGCACGTCCCCTATCCATTCAATGGGTTTTGTGGAATACATTGACGCAGTATCCTCCCGCGGAACGCCAAAAATACGTCGCCGACCCGAAGCAGCATTCCATCCACAACTACGGATCTGCCTTGGATTTAACCGTAGCAGATCCCGAAGGCAAGGCGCTGGATATGGGAACGAAATATGATTTTTTTGGTGAATTGGCTTATCCATCGAAGGAGCAGATCTTGTTGAAATCTGGTAAATTAAGCCCTCAAGCTTACCAAAATCGATTAATTTTGCGGGAAGCGATGCAGGCGGCAGGTTTCATGCGGATTGAATTTGAATGGTGGCATTTTAATGCGTTTTCGCGTGCGGAGGCGAAGCGCCGTTTTCCTGTTGTGCAGTAATCGCGGATTTTATCAGCGACTCTTGCCGTTTATCCAAAAATCAAGTTTGTACCAAACGCATTTGTGTATTATTGTGAACTAATTCTATCGACGCCTATGTCTATTAAAAAATACCTTTCGCTTACCTTGTTGGCAGGATTGTCCTGGGGAGCCCACGCGCAAACCGCGATTCAAGGCAATGCGCAAGTTGTGCATTTGAATTTAAGCCAGGCGGTGGATATCGCGCTTCAGCATAATTTGACCGTAAAGTCTTATGAGGTAAACCTGAAGAATGCGGAGTTGACGTACCAACAAGCGAAATACAATCAATTGCCATCCTTGGGGGGAAACATTAATCAGGCGGCGAGTTTTGGTCGGTCGATTAACCCTTATACGAATGGGTACGATTCGCGAAATATCAATTACAACAACGTAGGTTTGAACGCGAACTTGACCCTTTTTAATGGAGGTCAATTGCGTAATACCATCTTACAAAATGAGTTTGCCTTAAAAGCTACGCAGCAAGATTTGCAATCGATGCGCGAGAACATTGCCTTGCAGGTCGTTTTATCTTATTTGTCAATTTTGAATGCGGAGGATCAATTATCGATTGCCAAAGCGCAGACCGAAATCACGAAATTACAGATTGATCGTACGCAGAAATTGGTTTCTGCGGGAACATTGCCGGTGTCGAATGTCTTGGACTTGAAGGCGCAGTTGGCCAATGAAGAATCCAATGTGGTGTCATTTCAAAGCTCGTTGGACATTAACAAATTGACATTGCAACAATTGTTGAATGACTCGAGCATCCAGATGTTTGATTTGCAACGCATCCAAGTTCCAGTTCCTTCTTCAAAGGCCTACGATTTATCCGTAGATGCGATTTATGCCAAAGCGCTTGATATTCAGCCTTTGGTTCGTGCTGCCGACTTCCGCGTACAAGGCGCGTCTAGAGGTGTTGATGTAGCGAAGGCTTTTCGCCTTCCTACCCTATCGATGAGCGGAAGCTGGTCGGCAAATCAATCCAATGCCTTGCGAACGATAGAATTGCTGGGAACACAGACGGTTAATTTAGGTTCGGTCGCCATTGGCGGGACATCTTATCCGGTATCGACGGTGCAGCCTAAATATGGTGAAGGGTCAACGGTGGGGTATTTTGACCAATTAAATAATACACAGAATAAGGTTGTTTCGTTGAATTTAAACATCCCGATATTTGCGAAATATGCGAATCGGACTCGGGTTGCGCAGGCAGGCTTGCAGAAGCAGAATGCGGAAATTGAGGCGGATCGTGCACGATTGACCTTGCGTCAAAACATCGAGCAGGCCTATGTGAACATGTTGAATGCGGCGAATAAATATGAAGCTTCGTCCCAGCAAGTTTCGGCTTTGGAGGAAAGCTTCCGGGCGTCAGAGAGTCGCTTTAATGCGGGAACGATTGATTTTGTGAGTTACAATTTACAGAAGACGAATTTGGATAAGGCGCGTTTGGCCTTGATTCAGGTGAAATACGATTTTGTGTTTCGGACGAAGATTTTGGATTATTACCAAGGGAAAAGCCTTACTTTTTAGTTAAGAGATAAGAGGTAAAAGTGAAGAGGTGTGGAATAAGAATTGTTTGTAACCCTAGGTTTTAACCTAGGGGCCCTCGAAAGAGAATTTGGGTTAAAAATAGAATTTAAACATACAGACTGACGACTAGCGACTATTGACTAGCGACGGATTAACAATTAAGATGATGAATAACAAAAAAACATGGATGATCATTGCTGGTGCGGTGATATTGATTTTCGGAGGCTTGGCTTTGGCGAAAAAGATGGAGTGGATTGGAAAGGCGGAGCCGACAGAGGTAGAATACGCCAAAGTGGTGAAAGCGACAATCGTGGAGAAAGTATCTGCTTCGGGAAAGATTCAGCCGGAAGTAGAGGTGAAAGTTTCACCAGACGTATCGGGTGAAATTGTATCGTTGAATGTAGCGGAGGGAGATTCGGTGGTTGCGGGTCAAGAGTTATTGAAGATTCGTCCGGATAATTATGTATCCTTATTAGCTCGTGCGGAGGCGCAAGTGAATGCGCAGAAGGCGGGTTCAGAACAGAGCAAGGCGGTATTGGCGCAGAGCGAAGCTCGTTTGAGCAAAGCGAAGATTGACTTTGATCGGAACAACCGTTTGCATAACGATAAAGTGATTTCGGATTCGGATTTTGATCAGTTCCAGTCGGCCTATTTAGTTGCCAAACAAGATTTGGAAGCGGCAAAAGCGAATGTGAAGGCGGCCAACTTTAACGTAAAGTCAGCGGAGGCGGCATTTAAGGAAGCGAAAACAAACTTAACGAAGACGACGATATATGCGCCACAGAGCGGGATCATTTCGAAGTTGAATGTGGAGTTAGGAGAGCGTGTGGTAGGTACGTCGCAGATGGCGGGAACGGAGATGTTGCGCATTGCGAATTTGAATAACATGGAAGTGCGTGTGAACGTAAATGAGAATGATATTACACGTGTGAGTTTAGGCGATACGGTATTGATTGATGTGGATGCATTCTCGTCATCAGAGCGCAAGTTTAAAGGCGTTGTATATGAAGTGGCGAGCTCGGCAAATTCGTCGGGAACGGCACAATCGGTTACAACAGATGCTGTTACAGAATTTGAGGTGAAGATTCGCGTATTGCGTAGTTCGTATGCGGATTTGATTCAGGGCAAGTTATCGTATCCATTGAAGCCCGGTATGACGGCATCTGTGGAGATTTTGACGAACACGAAGTCGAATATTTTAACGGTACCATTATCGTCCGTTACAACGCGTGAATTAGGTGCTCCGAAGGAGACGAAGGAAGGCGAAGAGAAGTCGGGAGACGCTGCGGTTGTGACGACCCAAGAAGATGCCAACACGGCTAAGAAGCGTAAGGATAGCACGAAAGAGGTGGTATTTGTGGAGGAGAAAGGCAAGGCGAAGCAAGTGGTGGTGAAGACCGGTATTTCGGACTTTGAGAACATTGAGATTATTTCAGGTTTGAAAGAGGGACAAGAGATCATCTCGGGACCTTATGCGACGGTAGCGAAGAAGTTGAAGGACGGAGAAATCGTCAAGAAAAAGGACGCTAAAAAGGCTGAAAAGAAATAAATTCAAAAAAAATGGGGGGCAATCTTGCATTTAATGAATTGTCCCCCTATTTTTGCAGTCCCAATAGGAACAATATTCCTTCTTAGCTCAGTTGGTTAGAGCACATGACTGTTAATCATGGGGTCCCTGGTTCGAGCCCAGGAGAGGGAGCACAAATCAAAAAGAGGTCATTTCGACCTCTTTTTTGTTTAAATCCAACGCCCACATTCGTTAAACGGATATTATTTGTGGTTGCATCTTTTTCATTTCCAACAGCACTTTTTTAGTAAAAGTTACAACCCTAAATCAGTGGGTTGAGGAGAAATGTGGTCTATCGAATCATATGGAGGTTTGAATTTTGAATTTAGTGGTTCGAACACATTAGAGAGTCTCGTGTTCTTTCTACTTTTTTCGGGGATGATTATACCTCATATTTTTGGTTTGTGCCAAGAATGTGCCAAGAGTTGAATTGGTCTGAGGAAACTCCCAATAATACAAAGACAAATAGTATTTTGATTGCTATTTTCATTTTAGTATTTCTCTGTGATATATTTTTCTTTAACGGTGTCCACTAAATAATAGACCATAGGCACTAAAAATACTGTTAAGATTAATGAGGAAAGTAGCCCGCCAATAATTACCCAAGCTAGACCATTTTTCCATTCTGCCGCAGTACCTGTTGCCATTGCAATTGGGAGCATACCAACAACCATTGAAAGCGTAGTCATTAGGATTGGTCGCATACGACCTTTTCCTGCAATGATTAGAGCTTCTTTGAAATGTTTACCTTCAGCTTTTAATTGATTGGTAAAATCCACAATTAGAATAGCGTTTTTTACTACTAAGCCCATTAGCATAATTAAACCGAGTAAGGCGAACAGACTCAAATTGCTTAACGACAAATTCAATGCAAAAAATGCTCCAATTACTGCTACAGGAATAGAAAACAACACGACAAATGGATAAACAAAATTGTCATAAAGTGCGACCAGAATTAGGTAAATCAGTAAGAAAGAAATCAGCAATACCGAACCTAATGCTCCAAAACTATCATCTTGTCTTTTGATGTCGCTACCCCAAGTCATTTGTACTCCATTTGATAGTGGATTTTCTCTTAGATATGCTACAACATCATCTGCTACAGTTCCAGATGGCCTTCCCAAAGCGTCAGAAGTAAGAGTAACTGCTGGTTGTCGGTCTTTCCTTTCCAACAAAGACGGAGAATTATCTTGTTCAACAGTTGCAAATTGTGAAACTTCTATTGGTAAGCCCACAGGGTTAATAATGGAAAGTTGTTGAACATCTTCAAAGTTTTGCCGGCTAAATTCATCTAACCAAATTCTCACAGGATATTCTGTTCCGTTCTCTGTAAGTGTGGCATCATCGTTTCCAGTAAAAGCTGTTCTTAGATTTAATCCTACATAAGCCGTTGTTAAACCTAATCGCTGCATTTTATCTTTGTCGGGAATAATTTTGTATTCGGGACTACCCGCTTCAACCGATAAGCGAACGTTATCCGCACCGGGAATTTTTTCAATTATTGCTTTTAAATCCTTTCCGCTTTGCATCACCAAATCCAAATTGCTTCCGCTTAAAGTAATTTCAATTGGTGCAGAACGAGGTATTAAACCTAAAGCTGCCATGGAATAATTTATACTAGGAAATTTTGTTTTCAATTCCTCGCGCAGTTTTTTCATAAATGCTTCTGTCGGCATATTTCTAAGTTCCTTTTTGGACTTCAACTGAACAGTAAATTCTGTTTTGTTCGTAGAACCAACACCCAAACTTCCAATGCCTGTGCTTGGTCCGCCAATGTTGCTGAATACCGTTGCAACTTCGGGTTGACGAATAATGTATGCTTCAATTTTTTGAGCAATTAAGTTATTCTGCTGAATTGAAGTGGATTTGTCAAACTCCAAAGCCATTCTGAACTTACCTTGGTCGCCAGTTGAGATTAGTTCTTTGCCGATAATTCCTTGTTTCATAATGCCTAAAGTCATTACAAAAAGCAACAAAACAATTCCAGTAAAAATTAATTTGTGGCCTAAAACCCACTCTAATTGTCTGCCATACCACTGGGTGAAATTTTCTAATAGATGCTCAAACCAAATCAAGAAACGATTGAAAAAATTAGTTGGTTGTAAATCTTCTTTCTTTCCAATACGTGAAGCTAACCAAGGTGTAAGCGTAAAACCAACCAATAAACTTGTAAGAGTTGATGTCACCACAACTACGGAAAATTGTTTTAACATATCGGCAACAAACACTTGTAAAAAAAGAATAGGCAAGAAAACAACTACGTCAACCAATGTAATTGATAATGCAGCAAAGCCAATTTCCATACGACCATCCATTGCAGCAGTTTTTTTATCTTTCCCCCTGTCTAAATGTTTTTGAATATTTTCTAATACGACCACCGCATCATCTACCAAAACGCCAATGATTAAAGACATTGCGAGTAAGGTCATTAGGTTAAGTGTGTAACCCAAAAGCCACATTACGGCAAACGCTGTAACTAAAGAAGTAGGAATAGCAACAATTACAATTAATGAGTTTCTGAAACTCCTTAGGAATAAAAGCATCACCAATGAAACTAATATAACCGCTAATATTAAATCGAAAACAACTGAATTAACTGCTGCAATAGTGTTGTCTGTGCTATCATCTGCAATAATAAATTTCACACCTGCATTTGAATTTTGTTGTTCAATGGATTTGAATTTTTCTCGAACTAAGGTTGAAACATCAACAGCATTGGCATCACCTTGTTTTTTCAATAGCAAACCAACTCCATTTTTGCCATTGTAACGGCTGATAGAAGTCGTTTCTTTTATGCCATCAATAACATCCGCTATATCTTTTACATAAACGGGACTTCCTAAAACAGGCATTGCCACTTGAACGTTTTTAATGTTATCTAAGGAAGTAAATTTTCCAGTTAACCGAACTGAATTACTTTCTTTCTCGTTTTGCACTTTTCCAGCAGGTAAGTCTAAGCCCGAACGATTTATTGCTTCAACAACCTGAAGCATTGAAATTTTATACAATTTCAGTTTGTCTTGATTTATTTTTACTTGTATTTCTCTTTCTTCTCCTCCCAAAACGGTAATCTCTGCAACGCCCTTTATTTGTTGAATTTGTGGCAGATAATCATCTTTCATTTTTTGATAAAACTCAGTAGCAGATAAATTACCTGTTGCGCTAATTGACATTATTGGTAAATCATTTGGCGAAACTTTGCTCATTACAGGACTTAAAATATCCTGTGGTAAATCTTTCCGAATGTTGTCAATATAGCGTTGCGCATCTTGCATTGTTTTATCTAAATCCGTTCCGTATTTCAGATTGGCAATGATGATAGAAGCATTGGGCAATGACTTTGTAACCAAGTAATCAACACCTTCCAAATTGGATAAGGCATCTTCTATTTTTCGTGAAACCGATGTTTCTACTTCGTTGGGTTCAGCACCCGGATACACTGTTTTAATTACAACTACGGGTTGATTAAAGTCGGGCATTAATTCATAGCTCAAATTTTTATACCCTATAAAACCCAATAAAGTAAATACGCTGAAAAGCACGATTATCAGCGATGGTCGTTTGATTGAAATTTCTGTAATATTCATTTTTCGCTGATTTTATTTAACAGTAATATAGGCACCGTCAAAAAGATTTATAAAGCCATTGGTTACAATCACATCTCCTTCATTTAAGCCACTTGACACAACAGCTTTATTCTGTATCTTTTTTGAAACCATGATGTTGTGCAATACAGATTTTCCGTTTTTAATCAAGTAAACTTGTGGTTGATTGGCTGTGCCAACGATTGCTAATGCAGGAATAACAATGCCCTTTTCTTGATTGGCAGTTTTCAAAAGTACTTTACCAAACATTCCTGATTTTATTTTCAAATCGGATGTATTATTAACCGTAAACTGAACAGGAAAACTATTGCCTATATTAGCCTTACTGCCTATCATTGTAGTTTTTCCAGGTAATAGAATTTCAGAATAAGCATCTGCTGATACAGAATATTTTTGATTTAATTTGAATTGGCTCAACTCATTTTCGGGAACATTTACGGTGAATTTTAAATTTGTAATGTCCGTTATTTGCAGTAATGGAACTCCGGGGGCAGCAACCCCCCCTTCCTCACTTAGTTTAGCGGTAACGACTCCATTGAAAGGTGCTTTGATAGTGGTTTTATTTATTTGTTCTATCAAAGTAGCTTTCTGAACTTTTGCGCTCTTTAAACCCAACTCAGCTTTCTCTAATTGAATACCTTGAATTGCATCTGCTTTAGTTAAAATTGTATAACGGTTTACATCAGCTTCCAAACCTTCTATTTGCACTTCAATGGTTTGCATTTGCAATTTTAGTAATGAATTATCCAATTGAACTAATGATTGCCCTTTACTAACAACACTTCCAACGTCAACTAAAACTACATTTATTTTACCTTGTATTTCGGAACTTATTTTAGTTTCCTTATTCGGTTCAAATGTTCCTGAATAGGTATATTCGGCATTTATATTTGTCATTATCAAAGTATCTGCCTGAACATTGATGGCTTCTTCTTTATCGTATTGATAAACCTTATTTTGTGTAATTTCTTTGTTGTTTTTTAACTTAATTACCATAACGGCAATTATCGCCAACGGAATAATCACGTATAGCACTTTTTTAAAAATTGATGATTTGTTATTCATTGTGATAATTATTTGGTAATTAATATGTTTCCCGTTAATTTCTTGAGTTCCAAGTCTGCTTTGAGATAATCAATTACAGCAGCTAGGTATGTTTGTTGTGCTTCTCGCAAAACATTGTCTGCAAGTAAAACATCAGTTAGACTTGCCGCTCCTTGACTTTTTAGGATAATAGTTTGATTGTAAATATTATTTGCTAGTTCGATCTGTCCTTTTATTGTTTCAACTGAATTTTTAGCACTTTTTCTTTGCATTAGCGAATTTTGAACTTGCATATTATTTTGTTCTGAATTCAATGCAAATTGGAGTTCATTGTTCTTAAGTTCTACCGTTTTTTGGTGGATTTTTCGTTGAGTAATGGTACCATTAAATAACGGATAGGACAGCTGAACTCCTGCAAATCCGATGGGATAAAAGTTAAGAAACGAATTAGCTTGTCTATTATAACCAAAACCTGTTGTGCCATACATTGCTGTCAGATTGAGAGTAGGCAAAAATCTTGATTTATTTAGTGTGTTTAGTTCACTTGACAGTAATCGTTTTTGGGTTTTTATCATACGAATATCTAAAGTGGATAAATTGGAATATTCATTTGCGTTTTGAAATTGTATGTTTGGGTCAATCTGTAGTTTTAGTTCAATTGATACACCCATAGCAAATTTTAATGCATGTAAAACTTGTTCGTATTTGCTGCTGATATTTTCTTTTTGCGTTGTTAGTTGTGCAATCTGCAATTTCACCTTACTTATATCTGTTCCTTTGGCAAGCAATTGTTCGTTAAGTGATTGTATATTTTTTAGCAGTCGTTCACTATTTAAAAGATTAGTCTCTATAAAAGCTAATTGACTATATAAAATTTGAGCATTATAATACAGATTGGAAATTTCAAAAAAGATTTGCTCTTCAGTTTTCTGGTAGAGTAATTCAGTCAATTCCGCCGCTATTCTTGTAGTTTGTATGGCTCCATAAGCTTGAGGATTATACAACGGCATTGACAATTGTAAGTTCGCATTGATGTTATGCGGAACGCCAAATTGTGCTTCTTTAAACTGTCCCTCCGGGGCTGTTGGATTGAATGTTGACAATGGCATTAACTGGTAAGGTAAATGACTAAAATACTTGTAATCCGTATTCACAGTTATTTTCGGCAATAAATTAGCCTTGGCTTCTTTTTCTTTTTGTTCACCAATAGAAATAGTATTTCTATTCATTTGTAGGCTTTTGTTGTGAACCTGCGCTGTGTCAATACATTGTTGCAGCGACCATACTTGTGCCTGTGCGGCATTTAATTCTATTAGTATAAACAGTAGAATTAAATTAAGTGTGTGAGTGTTTACTAACTTCATAAGTAAATTTTTTTTATGTACTCTTTGTGGTTGCGATATATGCAATGCTTTCATATGTTTAGTACTGAAATTCAAAAAATCAAAGTAAGAATGATTATTAGTATGCAAACTTTTATTTTTCTATCATTTTTAAAAGGCCTTTTAAAACGGTGTTTCCATCTTTTATTAAGTCTGATTTATGTCCAGATAATTTCCATTTTAATACTGTCATACGCATACTTCCGAGAATGATTGTTGAAATAGTTGCTGAACTAATTAAGTCTTGGAAAGTTCCGTCATCTTGACCTTTCTTTATGATGGAGACAAGGTGAGTCTGCATCAGATCCATCATTGTAGAAACCATCTCGCTTAGCTCTTTATTAAATTGAAAAATACCTTCAGAAAAAATGACGCTTACAATTGCTGGTTTTTTTAAAAATGTGTTCAATTGTGAAGAAAAAATTTCTTTTAGTTGTTCTGTAGGCGTTTTATTCTCTTTTAAGATTATTGTTTTAATCCTGTCTTTCATTTCAAAAATAAAATAGGATAGGAGCCCAAGCATGATACTATTTTTACTATTAAAATGTCTATATAATGCTGCCTCAGAAAGAGTTAAATCTGCCGCTAAGTTTTTTATCGTTAATTCTTGAATGCCATATTTGTCAATCCGCAATGTTGCGGCTTCCATTATTTCTATTTGTCTATCTGTGAATTGGGCGGTATTCATTTTTTAGAGTTTTTCATTAATAATACCAAATGTTAGTAAGTATTCGCTCACAAAAGTAGTATAAATTTAAGTCTAATCAATAATTTTTTGAAAAAACTTAAAATTTTTAATTAAAACCATCTTCTGCGTTTGTGAGAGAGATGGTAGTTTATTACGCATGCTTGTGTGCGTGCTCATAACCCCAATTGGATGTACGACCTTCGTAAATCAAGGCATTTTTTAAGGGTTTTCTTCAATGCTAAACTGTATATTTTTTAGGGACAATTACAGTTCGAAGTCACTGGAGCCGTAAATTAGTTCAGATTCAATCCCAATGCCAGCCCTATCCAGGGCTTTTGATTATAAATCCATTGACTTGAATTATTGTCCAGCAAATGATCAAATCCATAGGCCACTCCAACGGTAAAATTGTTAATAGCAATAATGCCGGCGAGACCTTTGGAAAAAGTAATTCCCTGATATTCATAGGGGACTGATCCTTGACTAACATCGCTGTTAATCACCGAATTACCCAAACCCACAAAACCTCCCATGGAAAAGCCATAGTGGTCGATTTTCCGCTTGAATCGGTTGGTAGTAGATTTCTCAAAATTTACCTGAAAGTAATCTTTTCGCTTACCTACATACAGAGCCGCATTAATCTCACTTGTTAATTGTGCGGGTATTCCAGATTGACTTACCCGATACTTAACAGGTATGGCAAGTACATCTAAATCAAAAGTTGATTTTTGGAAGGCAAAATTACTTTTTGGTAAAGTAGTGCTAAGTGGAAGAGAATTTAACTGTTTCCCACCGTTTTCAGAAAATACGAGAAGCGTATCGTTTTGAGTTTCAATAAACACGTTCTCTTGATTTGTTTGGTAGACCCCATCCTGTAAACCAAATTTCGGGGTATTTCGTATGACACCACAACTTCCAAGAAGAAAAATGAAGCAGATATAAACGAGTAAACGCATATTTGAGTAGATTTCGAAAGCAAGTTAAAAATTTTAAAAATGGCAATTACTCAATTTGAAAATATAGCACATAATTTAATTTGGGTTGACGTTACCGCTCCTTCATCAAGTGAATTATCGGAACTTTGCAAAACCTATGATTTAAACCATTTTGCTTTATCTGCTTGTTTACAGCCCGACCATTTGCCTAAGCACGAGGATATAGAAGGGACCCATTTTATTATCACCAGGGTATTAATGCCTGTTCACAGCCGGAAGTCTGTTTCTATACAATCCATTTCCACCAAAATCGCGTTTTTCTACAGACCGGGATTGTTAATTACCATCCATCGAATTCCACACGATTTTATAGAGGATGTTCGCGTGCGTTTTTTCGATAAAGGACAATTTAAATTAGTGGAGTCGATTGTTGCGAAATTGCTGTGGCACATCCTACATTCCTACGAATTGCCTGCAGTAGGGTTATCATCGGAATTAGATGAATTTGAGAATAGGGTTTTTTCACAAAACCTTACCCCTCAAATGTTATCGGAATTATATCAGATCAAACGGAAAGCCTTGATGAGTAAGAAACTTTTATTATTCAGTCAAGAGGCAATAAGTTCTGTCAAATTACCGGCAACAAAATCTGATGAGCTACAAGATTCGCGGGACTTACATGTAAAGCTCCTCAATATTTATGACCAAATTCATGAAGACGTTTCCAATTTGGTGAATTTTTATCTATCTATTTCGGCACAGAAAACGAACGATGTCATCAAAGTTTTAACCATCTTCTCCGTGTTTTTTATGCCGCTTACATTTGTAGTTGGAATATATGGAATGAATTTTGAAAATATGCCCGAGTTGAAATTGCGGTATGGTTATCCTATACTGTTAGGCATTATGGTCCTTTTGAGTGGCGGAATATATGTGTGGTTTAGGAGGAAAAAGTGGCTATAGAGTAAACCAATCTACTTATATTCGATCAAACTACTGAAATGGCCTATTCTGAATACCAAGCGGACCGAATAAGAGCACGGTTAAAAGGAATTCATTATTATGAAAAGAAAATGATGGGGGGCCTTATTTTTATGGTGCGCGATGCGATGTGTTTCGGATTGGATTTTGATAAAAAGTGTAATGAAGATAGATTGATGGTGCGTGTTGGTAAACTTAATTACGAGGATTTGTTGCACCAAAATGGGAGTACAATAATGGACTTTACCGGACAAGTAATGCGAGGATTTTTATTTATTAAGGCGTCTGGTTTTGATTTTGAAGAGGGACTTGATTTTTGGATTGAAAAAGGATTAGCATTCAACCTATTATTAACGCAAGAATAATACAAATACGATATGAAAAAAATGACCTGCAAACAACTCGGCGGAGCTTGTGATGTTGAATTTTTAGGAGATTCCTTTGATGAAATTGCAAACCAAAGTAAAAAACACGGAATGGAAATGTTCCAAAACGGAGATACTTCACATATTGATGCAATGAATGAAATGCAAAAGATGATGAAAGAGCCATCTGATTTTGCTAAATGGTTTGAAAGTAAAAAGGAGGAATTTAATAAACTAAACAATATTTAACTCTTCAATTTTCTAATTGTCACATACTCAATCATCGCATTATAGCTGCATCTTTCGTCGAAAAGGGGGCAGATATAAATGAAAAGGGTTATACTTTGATAGTATGACCCTTTTTTGTTATTTGCTCGACAAAAAAGAAATAAATTTTCTATTTACTAAGATTTTAAATTATAAAATGCAGACAATTTTAGGAGCTAATGGGCAAATTGCTGAGGAATTAGCAAAAGAAATAAATCAGAATTACACAACTGATATTCGATTAGTAAGTAGAAGTCCAAAAAAGGTAAACGAAACGGATAATTTATTTCCTGCTAATTTGATGAATGAGACTGAAACAAGTGTTGCATTAAAAGGTAGCACAATAGCCTATTTGACTGTTGGACTTCCTATGAATTCTTTAATGTGGAAGGAACAGTTTCCTATAATGATGAAAAATGTAATTGCGGCATGTAAAAAACATCACTGCAAGCTAGTGTTTTTTGATAATACATATATGTATCCTAAAACAAGTGAATCTCAGACAGAAGAAACAAATTTTGAACCAACAGGAGTAAAATCAACCGTAAGAGCTGAAATGGCCAATATGTTATTATCTGAAATGCGAAAAGGGCAAATAGAAGCAGTTATCTGTAGGGCTCCAGAGTTTTACGGCCCTGGGAAAACGCAGAGCATTACGAATACTTTAATATTTGATAGAATCATTAAGAATAAAAAAATCAATGTGCCAATTAGCGATAAAACTTTAAGAACACTGATTTGGACGCCAGATGCAAGTCGTGCAATGGCACTAATTGGAAATTCACCAGATTGCTATGGACAAACCTGGCATCTCCCTTGTGATGACGATCGAATTACTTATAAAGATTTCATATCATTTGCTTCAGTTGAGCTTCATAGAAAGCTAAATTATGCTGTAACAAGTTTGTGGATTTTCAAGGTGCTTAGTTTATTTAATAAACAAATAGAGGAATTACTTGAATTATTACCTCGATATCAAGTAGATAATATTTTTAAATCTGATAAGTTTAAAAAACGATTTCCGGATTTTACATATACTTCATATCAAGAAGGCATTCGTAAAATTTTAAAAACAAGCAATGAAAAATAATATTCTAATCGTTGTAACCAGTGTCTCTTGTTATAAAAATACGCAATTAAAAACGGGTTTATGGTTGAGCGAAATAACACATTTTTACAGCCAATTTAAGGAACAAGGTTGTGACATTACAATTGCAAGTCCTCATGGGGGAGATACACCCGTAGATCCTGAAAGCCTGAATACATTGTTTATGGACAGCGTTTCAAAAAAATGTTGGCAGGATGAAACTTTTAGAAAGTTGTTACAAAATACAAAATGTTTAAAAGATGTTTCTGGCAATCATTTTGATGTTGTTTACTTGACTGGCGGTCACGGTACAATGTACGATTTTCCACATAATGAAAATTTACAAAACATTATTAAAGTGCATTATGAGAAGGGTAAAATAATTGCTGCAATTTGTCACGGAGTATGCGGCTTGTTATATGTAAAACTCTCTAACATTGAAAACATTATTAGTGGTAAAAAAATAACCGGGTTCAGTTGGTTTGAAGAAAGTCTGGCAAGAAGAAAAAAGGTTGTGCCCTTTAACCTTGAAAATGAAATAAAGAAAAGAACAAATTATTATAAGAAAGCGGTTCTCCCAATGACTTCATTTGTAGTTGTTGATGAAAATTTAATTACTGGCCAAAATCCTTTCAGTTCTAAGGAGATTGCAAATATTATTTTTAAAGAAGTGAAGAATTTAAATTCCAAATAGTTGCAAAAGTTATAATAGTATAATAGCTGCATCTTTCTTTGAAAAGGGGAGCGGTAATTAAAAAGAGGTCATAATCGACCTCTTTTTTTGTTTAAGAACCACGTCCACATTCGTTAAACGGATATTATTTGTGGTTGCATCTTTTTCATTTCTAACATCACTTTTTTAGTGACGCCTACATAACAAGTGAGGGGAAATATTATTAATATACTTAAAGCCTTTTGAATTTGTCTTTGAAGAAGAAAATACAAAAAAGAAAAATTCTAGATGTAGATTCTGTAACTTTAGGAGTTATAAAATCTACACTAGATGAGATTATCTTTAATTTATAAATTCCTATTAGTATTAGTCTGTTTTAGTGGTTTTTCCCAAAGTAGTTATCAACTTAAAGGCAGAATAGTAGACTCTCTTAGTTTCGAAATTTTACCTTTTGCAACCATCCGATTAGAATCCAACAATCAGGCTTTCCACGCGAAAGGCTCCATTGCAGACCAGAAAGGTAATTTTGAGTTCAGTGAGGTATTGGAAGGTGATTATGAGTTCAAAATTCAATACATCGGTTACCAAACCAAAATTCTTAAATTATTTGTGGGCAGATCAAATAGCCCCTTAAACGTGGGTGACATTTTCTTGTCTCCTTTAAATCAAACCTTGGAATCGGTCACCATTTCTAGTGAAAAACCCAAGGTAATTGCCACGTTGGAAAAGCAAGTTTTTAAAGCAGATCAATTCGAAGTGGCTAAAGGAGGATCAGCCATTGATGTTCTTAAAAACATTCCATCGATTATGGTAAATGCGGAGGGCGAATTGTCAATGCGAGGATCAAAAGGTTTTTTAATTCTTATCAATGGGAAACCTACGCAAGTGGATGCAGCTACGATTCTGTCTCAAATTTCAGCAAATACGATCGAAAACATAGAATTAATCACGGCGCCGTCCGCGAAATACGATGCAGATGGGAAAGCTGGAATTATTAATATCACCACTAAAAAAGGGACTAATGAAGGGTGGTCACTTACCACAAATGTCCAATATGGACTTCCTCGAATAAAAGAATATGAAAACGAATCTGAACCAATTAGGCAGGGCTTGGACATTAGCTCGACTTACCAAAAAAACAAATGGGACATTTCTGCCTCTTTAAATTACTTAAAAAATGATATTGCAGGAAGACGTGAAGGCAATGTAAACACGACGATTAATAACATTTTTACCAGTTTCCCCAGTGAGGGGGAGAGAAGTTTAAGGCGAGAAAACTTGGGCTTACGAAGTTCTGTTCTATTTACACCTACAAAAAATGATGAAATCCTTGCTGGAATTTACATTGGGAAACGAGAGCAGTACAGACAAGCCGACATCTTATACAATAATGTTAAATATGATTTAAGTACAAATAAAATCCTTGGAAGAAGTAATTACTATAATACGAATCTAGTTTTAAAGTCGGGGACATTCCATGTATATAATATAGATTATACGCATCGATTTCTGGATAAATCAACGGTCACAATTTCCGGACTTTATGAATATGCTATGATTGATGGGTACACTAAAAATCGAAATTTGCGCGCAGATAATTATGCAGATACCCTTCAATATACCCTTAACACAGGAGAAAATCCATTAGATGCCTACCGAATTAAAATAGACTATGAAAAAACGATTGGGATAGGCAAAATGACGGTAGGGTATCAATTTAGAAACCAAATACAAAAAGGAATTTTTAACTACTTTGAAAAAGCTGGGAACGGTACCGCACTTATTTTCAACCCGGATTTTTCAGCAGAAATACAGGTTGTGAATAAAATACACGGTGCTTTTATTCAATACGGCGGAACCTATAAAAAAATGGAATTTTCAATGGGTTTACGGTATGAAAATGCATTTCGTGAGTTTTCTGCGAGTAAAGGAACAATTAATTCAATTCTAGAATTGAGCAATTTTTTCCCTTCTGCTAACCTACTTTATAATGTAAAAGATGATTTACGCGTTAAATTCGCTTACAGCAAACGTGTTCAGCGCTCCACAAACAATGAACTCAACCCTTATCCAGAACGAGAACATAGTGAAACGTTAGAACAAGGGGACCCAACCATCCGGCCAGAATTTATCTCTATTGTAGAATCAGGAATTACCAAAGATTTTAGAAAAGGGTCTATCTATGCGAACTTATATACCCAAAACATCGACAACATTGTAAACCGAGTAAATAGCGTCTATAACGACACCATTTTGAACAGAATCTATACGAACGCAGGGAAGGCAATATTAGTCGGCTCAGAAGTAGGGATAACCTATAGTCCAATAAAAAAACTGAAGCTATTTTTAGGCGGGAATGTCTATCAGCTAAACATTAATGGAGCCCTTTTTAATAATACGGTTACAGTAAATTCATCTGGACTTGTATATTCCATCAACTCAAATCTGAGCTATCAATTGAATTCCACTACCTCCGCACAATTTAACCTTTCTTATCTATCCGCTAAAAATACGGCTCAAGGTATCGATTCTAGATTCTATCAACCGAATGTTTCCATTAAAAAAAGTTTGTTAGCGAATAAACTCTCTTTAACCATCCAATGGCAAAACTTGGCTTTAGGGAATATGCAAGTGAACGAACAGAGCATTTCAACACGCGGATCAAATTTTTATACAAGCACGAATTATATTCAAGAACAAAATATTATTCTGGTTAATCTATCTTATAATTTCCGTTCCTCTACTAAAAAAGCAAAGCTACCTACTAGTGAATTTGCAGAAAAAGAGTTTTAGAGATTGACTTTAGTAGTTAGTATTTCATTTAGATAAAGTTGTTTTGATTCAATTGTAATAATTGAATTGACCGACAGATTCTCTTTTCTTCATCATTGGAATGAGTAATAAACTCCTTCAAAATTAAATAAAGTGTAATTCGATTTTTTTGGTAAACCTAGTGAGGTTCAAAATACTACCCTTGGTAAGCAGGATGAGGGACAGGGAAATGATTTTGAGGAAAGCAAAAAGCTAATTCACCAAGGATTTAAAATGCTGGAAGAGATTATAGAAACAACTCCTATCATGCAGGACAAATAGGCCTTGCGTTAAAAAGAGGATAAGTCCTTCTTGTAAAATGGCAGGAATTGCTACCTACCTAATCATCGAATTATTTTTTCATCATTTGTAAAGCCTTCTCTTTAGGCACTCCGAATACTTTGCCTTCTGAAGCATCCTTTAAGAAACGGTCTATGTAATTTTGACTCAAGGCAGAATCGTCCTTATACTTCACGCGTAATTCAGATAATTGTTTGTGTAAGGTCTTTTTGATTGCTGAATAGGCCGGATCATGGTATACATTTTTTAACTCCATGGGATCTTTTTCCCGATCAATGAGCTCCCAAACATCCTCTTTAAAATAGTAATGGATGAGCTTGTATTTTTTAGTAATCACGGCATAATGGCGATTAACCATGTGTTCCGCTGGGTATTCATAATAATGATAATATACCGCATCTCTTTCCCAAGACTGGTTCTTTAACAAAGGGAGCAAACTTTGGCCCTGCATGTCTGCAGGAGCCTGAATGCCCGCTGCCTCTAAAAAGGTTTGTGCAAAGTCAAGGTTTTGGACTAAAGCATCCGATTTTTGACCAGCTTTAATTTGATTGGGCCAAGATACCAGCAAAGGAGTCTTGAATGATTCATCATAAATAAAGCGTTTATCAAACCAACCATGCTCACCTAAGTAAAATCCTTGGTCAGACGTGTAAACGATCAACGTGTTTTCTAGTAAATGATTTGCTTCTAAATAATCTAAAAGGCGACCCACATTTTCATCAACAGCCTTAATGGTGCCTAAATAGTCTTGCATGTAGCGTTGGTATTTCCAGCGCATTTTATCTTGATCCGTCATGCGCGGATACGCCTTACTGAATTCCGCATTAATTAGGTCATAAACGGCATTAAAATGCGTTTTTTGGGTAGGGTTTAATCGACCCATTTCAGCCTCAAAACGTCTTTTGTCAAAACCTATTTCTGGAATATGTAGCGAATCCATTGTTTTAGGATAGATCTTGTTATCTCCTGACCAGGACATATGTTTTAAAATATTCATTTCCGCCTCTTTGACAGCGCCTGTCCGGCCAGTATAATCATCAAATAACGTAGGTGGTTCAGGGAAGGAAGTAGAAGTCATTTCCTTCAAATGCCGTTCAGCCATTAACCAGGAACGGTGGGGCGCTTTGTGCAAATACATGAGCATAAAAGGTTTTGCGGGATCGCGCTCCTTTTGTAACCAATCGATTGTCATGTCTGTGATAATATCGGTTACATAGCCCGTAACGTTAATTTTCCCTTCTTTTTTTGTGATAAAATCAGGGTTATAATAGTTTCCCTGATCTGGTAATATTTTAAATTGATCAAATCCTTTCGGGCTATTTCCAAAATGAAGTTTCCCAAACATCGCCGTTTGATATCCTCCTTTTTGTAGCAGCTGCGGAAAGGTAACATTGCTTGTATCAAAACTAAAATGATTATCCACTTTCCCATTTAGGTGGGAATGTTTCCCTGTTAAAATGGTGGCTCTACTAGGAGCACAAATGGAATTTGTTACACTAGCATTCGTAAATAATACGCCATTTTTAGCGATTTTATCAATATTAGGAGTTGAAATAAGTCGCTTGTCATAAGCTGAAATGGCCTGATAGGCATGGTCATCTGACATGATGAAGATGATATTGGGACGGCTTGGCTGTTTGGTCTGACTAAAGAGGATAGTCGAAGGAAACAAAAGGAATCCTAACAAAAAGTAAAATATAGTCTTCTTCATGTGATTAATAGGTTTTGCTTAAACAGATTAAATTTATATAAATTTGTTGGCATTCGTAATGTATAAGATATAAATGAAGTGTTTGCTCATTTTCTTTTTGCCCTGCTTTCTCTTGCTTGGTCAGCAAAAGGTCCCTACTTGTCATGTCCCCATGCCTAGTCGATACAAAGTTCAGCAGGGCTTTAAGCAAAAAAAGACGAGCTCTTCATACCTGGGGATGAAACGAATTCCTGCCGGCTCTTTTATGATGGGCTCCCACGATAATCAAGGAAGGGCGGATGAATATCCATTACACCCTGTTCAGTTAAAAGGATTTTACATGGATGAAACGGAAGTCACAAATGCTGATTTTGCCAAATTTGTGCAGGCAACTAACTATATCACAACGGCAGAAAAATCGATTGATTGGGAGGAACTGTCGAAACAAGTGCCCGCAGGCACACCCAGACCACCTGATTCTTTACTTGCTCCAAGTTCATTGGTTTTTAAACCCACCCAAGGCCCCGTTAACTTAACTGATTATTCTCAATGGTGGGAATTTAGGCGAGGGGCTGATTGGAAACATCCTCAAGGACCCGAATCAAGTATCCAAGGAAAGGACAATCACCCGGTGGTACATGTTTCCTATGATGATGCCTTGGCCTACGCAAATTGGGCGGGGAAGCGACTACCCACGGAAGCAGAATGGGAATGGGCTAGCAGAGGAGGGTTAAAAAATGAGCGCTATCCCTGGGGCTCGGTATCTGTCAATGTCGCCCCTTTTAAAGCCAATAGTTTTCAGGGAAATTTCCCTCAGGAGGATCTCGCCCTAGATGGCTATAAGTCCACAACGGCACCTGTAAAGTCCTTTCAACCCAATGGATATGGGCTTTACGACATGGCTGGAAATGTGTGGGAGTGGTGTGCAGATTGGTATCGATCTGATTATTACAAGCAAAGTCCTCGCCTAAATCCCCAAGGCCCCTCAAAAAGCTATGACCCCGATGAGCCCCAAGTTCCCAAACGCGTCATGCGAGGAGGATCGTTCCTGTGCAATGATAGCTATTGTGCTAGTTACCGAAATGCTGCCAGAATGAAATCAAGCCCAGACTCTGGCTTACAGCATACGGGATTTAGATGTGTGAAGGATTAATTATCAATATAAATTTATTGTTTATCAATAAATTTATCCTATTTTTGCCCTGTAATCACGAGGTAAAACACACACAAAATGTTCAAAAAAGGCTCTACTCTCCTGCTTAAGGCCACTTTACTAGTTATGGCACTCATTGTTTTAGCGATGGCTATTTTTGCTTTCCCTCGTTTATACACAGGATTAAATGCGGATTTCCCCATGGCAAATAAGGCCATATTGGTTATCATCACGGTACTTTATGCGGTGACTATACCCTATTTCTTTGTTTTATGGCAATCCTGGAAATTGTTAACCTTGATTGATCAAAATTTAGGTTTCTCCGCATTTTCTATCCAGGCCTTTCGCAACATTAAACTAGCCTCTCTGGTAGGAGGCATACTTTTAATGGTCGGTTTCGTCCCTTTTCTGTTTCCGATTGCAGAGGCGGATGATGCTCCAGGGTTGATCATTTATGGTTTTTTTGTGGCTTGTATTCCTTTCGTGGTATCCGTTTTTGCGGCTATCCTAGAAATGCTTTTTCAGAATGCGCTTCAGATGAAAAATGAAAACGACTTAACGATTTAATTGATGGCCATAATTATCAATCTAGATGTCATGATGGCAAAACGAAAAATGTCATTAAATGAACTCTCTGAAAAAGTAGGGCTTACCCTTTCGAACTTGTCCATATTGAAGACGGGAAAAGCCAAAGCAATTCGTTTCAGTACTTTAGAGGCGATATGTGAAGCTTTGGCATGTCAACCGGCCGATATTTTGGAATATAAAAAATAACAGATGAAAACTAAAAACTGGCGTGTTTTTTCGCCCTTATTATTGTTGTTACTACCCTTAATAGGTATGTTGATTTCTGACGAGGTTAATTGGAGTTTCTTTGACTTTCTGATCATGGGCTTGCTCATTTTATCTTTGAGTTTCGGGATAAAACAAATTTTGCGAGCCAGCCTTAAATTCAATTATAAAGTTTTTTTTATCGCTTTATTTTTGCTTTTGTTTTTGCTTATTTGGGTAGAGCTTGCTGTGGGTATTTTCGGATCTCCAATTGCTGGAAATTAAATAACCTCGATTTAGTAAGTCTATACTTCTTACATCAACATTTGTGATGCTATTTTTATTCGCAAATGCACATTCCATACTGATCAAAGATCTAGCTAGTCCATTTGTCAAACAATAGTCCCAATTGACCAAAAACAGGGTCTTTTTCTGGCATCTCTACTGCGGAAATGGAGCTTACTATTTGCGCGCGCTCTCCCTGCTCCAAGCCCGTTTTTAAATCCCACGCAAGTCCATTGGGGTATCCTCCTACAAATTGATAATCCGTGTGTTTCGAAACGGCATAATGCCCCACGCCTGCGGGTATGATTACGACATCCCCAGCGTTAAGGTGAACAATTCGCCCTTGTGAACCACCTATATTTAAGGAAACGCGACCCCAGCCTAATCCCAAAACTTCATGCGTATTGCTATGAAAATGATCGTAGGGCAATACGATATCACGCCAATTGTTCAACCAATTATTTTCTTTAAATCGATTTTCTAGCCAATCGGAACAATCAGCTAAGTCTACCACTTTTTGATAAACAATCACCGGGAATTTGTGATTAGGAATAAGACCATCATCGGCAAAGTAATAGGTTTCTTGGCTCATGGTTGCAATGATGGATTTGGGCAATTTTTCGAATAAAAATCCACATCCCGCGGTGAACATACCCCCGGATAATCCCCTTTCCAGGTTTGCATATCGTATATCAATTGGAAATGTAGATGCGGTGGCCAGCCCCCATTTTCAAGTACATTTCCTACCTGGCAAAACACCCGTCCTTGGGCAATAAAATCACCCTCTTGTATATTGGCCAAATCCTCGCTCGTCAAGTGCCCATACAAGCTGTAAATTTGTTCCTTCGGATGAAATATGATGATCGTCGGACCGTAATTTCCCGATCCTGGATTCACTTGAAAGCTATGTACCATACCGTCCAAAGGTGCGAAAACCGCTGTCCCCGCTTTGGTCCAAAAATCCATCCCCAAGTGAATATTTCGGAAGTCGGCAACGTCTGTCGCAAAGTTCTCATGTGACTCATAAACGACACGGTGCTCGAGGTATCCACCGTAACCTATTTTACCCGCTAATTTCGTGCTGATGTAATCACAGAAAGCGGTGATTTCCCCATAGATTGATGCCGTTAATTCTGTATTCGTGGCACTCAGATCTAATGCGATGCTATTGGTGCTTGTTAGGGCCTCGGAAAAGAGTCGGTGAATCATGTTTCGTAGATTTTATTTCCCGACAACTAAAAATTGATTGACGTCCATCCAATGCATAAAGGCATCAAACCATTTATTGCTCGTCCGATTCGGATTTCCTAAGCCAAAACCGTGTCCACCATTTTGGTATAAATGAAACTCAACCGGTCGGCCGGCTTTAAACCACGAATCAATCACTCCAAATTGACCGTTAAAAAGGAAATCATCCGATGCGATGACGTTGAACATGGGCGGAGCGTTTGTAGGTACCTTCACGGGACCCATGCCGCCATAAATGGGGCCGATGAACGCCAGTTTCATTGATTTAGAATTCAGGGTCGCATGCATCGTTAATCCAGCTCCGGCAGAGAATCCAATCATTCCGATGCGCTTTGTATCTACCCCCCATTCGGAGGCATTTTTAAGAATCATCGCATAAGCCGCTTCGGCATCTTGAAGCTGATTCGAAAGATCTTGCTGGGCCATGGGATTGGAATTCTTTGTCGTGCTATCCGATTTCTGAGGGGCCGGACGTGGTCGGTTCATCCAAGCCGTAAAATCTTCTAATTTTTCTGGGGTTGGGAATAAGCGATACTTTAAAACGAAAGCGGTTATTCCTTTTTTGGCGAGGGCTTCTGCGACCTCCCAGCCTTCGTTACCTAACGATAACCAACGGTATCCTCCGCCGGGAGCCACGATAACAGCCGCTCCGTTTGCCTTACCTTTTTCTGGAAAGAAGGGCGTTAATGTGGCGGTAGAAATATTGCGGGCCATCGGATCTCCCCACTGACGAAACCAGGTTTCTGGTGCGGGTTGGTCCTTCACCGATCCTGTGTTTAAGGGAATCGCATTAGTTTCTTTGGGGGTTTCGAGGGGATAAATAGTTCCATCCTGTGCGCATGTTGTCCATGCAAGAAAGGAAAGAAGCATGACGAATAGTTTTTTCATAGGTTTCATAGATTTTATATAAGCGCCGACAAGTTAATGAACTTATTTCTTTTTCAATAATGGCCTAGATAGCTCAATTTTTCAAAGCCCTGTTATTCGTCTTTTTATTGATGCTGGATAGGCCTAAAGCTTGCGCATTTAGTCCTAAAAATGTTCCCGAAACGGGTTTGGGAACAAGCTGCGACCGCCTTGATTAACATGATTTCAGGGAGAATCAATAGGTTTGGGTAAACAAAACGTTAACCCATGAAAAAAATCATTTACCTATTCCTCGCCTTGAGCCCCATGCTGGCCCACGCGCAAACCAAAAAAGAATGTGCAGCATTACTTCAAGCGGAACAACATGTAGCCGCCAACATCAAAATGTACACCGAAACCTGGGATAAAATCTTCAATCAACGGGACATCGATCAAGTGAATGAGAAGAACTTTGCGGCCGATGTGATTTTATTAAATCAAAAGGAAAAAATACGTGCCCAAGGAATTGAAGGGTTCAAGAAGTCATTCAATTACTATTTGACGACTTTTTCCGACATCAAATTTACCTTCATCGACGTTTGGGGACACGGTGATAAATTAGTGAAACATTGGAATTTTAAAGGCACGCATACCGCGACGGGAAAACCGATGGATTTGTCGGGCGTAACCTTGGTCAAAATGAAAGATGGCAAGATTATCGAAGAACAGGATTTCGATGATAACTTGTGGTATAATCAACAATTGGGGCAATACCTCGTAAAATAATCACGATGAAACAGATTAAACTTTTAGCGCTCTTCATTTTTGTTGCGCAAAGCGTTTGGGCGCAGTATCCCTTGATCAACAAATTCGAGTTGGATTCCAAGTCAAATAAGACGCATTATACGATCGAAGTTTCGGTACCTGAAAACTACAGCGCCTCCAAGAAATATCCGTTCTATTACATTTTGGATGGATACTATTCGGCAGCCATGGCGCATGGTGCGCACCGTGTCTTGCAAATGGAAAAGCTTATCGAAGATGTCGTTGTAGTGACGATTACGGGACCCGAAAAGACAACCAGCGAGTGGCTGATTAACCGTTGGCCCGATTATACCTTTACAGTCGACACCCTCAATGACGTAGGCGCGGCGAAATACTTCAATTTACCTGCGGGCAGTCTCCACTCGGGCAAAGGTGATGCGTTCTTGAAAACACTTACTCAAGAGATTTTCCCTTTGGTGGAAGGTAAATACGGATGCAATGGTGACCGGGGTATTTCGGGGCATTCGTTGAGTGGTCAATATGTCGCTTATTTGATGTTCGGAACCCAGGATGTATTTAAACGATTTGCGATTAATAGTTCTTCCCAACGACTTTGGATACAGAATGAAATCCGACGAATCGAAGCCAAATATGCTGCGTCGCATAAATCTTATGCCGTGCGCACATTCTTATCCTATGGGAGTTTAGAGCCGAAAGATGGGATTGAAGATTTGCGGGACTTTGAGCGCGTTTTAAAAACGCATTACCCGGATATGCAAACTCAATTTGTCGAATTTGCCGATGAGACGCATGTCTCGGTGACCCCAGCCATGATTTCTCGGGCTATGTGGTTTCTCTACAAAAATAAATAAGTCAGACAAGTAAGTATTCAAAAGGGGCTAATTCTTTACGATTAGCCCCTTTTTTTATTAATTATGCTGGGCCTGTACACCCCGCCAAAGAAAATAACTAAAAATTTAGTTAGAAATATTTTGTAACTATTTTTTTAGTTATACATTTGTCCCAACGAAAACGAAGACAGATGAAAAAACTAACCCAAGCAGAGGAGCAGGTCATGCAGGTCATTTGGAATTTGCCAGCAGGCGGATACCTGAAGGACATCATTGAAATTTTACCCGAGCCCAAGCCGCATTCGAACACCGTGGCAACCTTGTTGAAAATTTTGGTGGAAAAGGATTTTGTCCAAATCTCCAATCCAAATCGGAATAACGTGTATTCCGCCAAGGTTTCGAAATCGGATTATTCAGGCCAACGGATGGCGGGTCTTACGGAATCCTTTTTCGAGGGATCTTATGCCAATGTGGTTTCTTTTCTGGTGGACAAAAAACAAATGTCCATCGAGGATTTGGAGCTTTTGTTACAAAACTTAAAATCTAAAGGCGATGAATAAGACCGAGGTTTTTATGTACCTGTTGAAATCGATGATTTTGTCGGGGATTTTCTTTGGCTACTATGCGCTGTTTCTAAAAAACACAATCTACCACGCCTATAACCGCTTTTATTTATTAGCGTCCATGGTGCTCAGTTTAGTGATTCCATGCTTCCATCTTTCGATGTTCACGATTTCGGAAGAAGCGTTACCTGCCGCGCAGGTCTTGACCTACCTAAACGCTGTTGCTCAAGGACCGGTTGCACAACCAAGCATTGCATGGGAAATTGTCGCCATGGGCATAATCAGTGGGCTATTTGTCGCATATTTGGCCTATAGTGTCCTCCGCATTTATCTCTTGAAAATGAAAAACCCTGTGACGCAGATGGGCGACTTTGACTTCATTGAAACGGAACTGGAGGAGGCACCATTTTCGTTTTTCAACAACCTTTTTTGGAAGAAATCCATCTCCATCGAGGACGAATCTGGGCGAAAGATATTACAACACGAGCTCGCTCATATCCGCCAAAATCACTCCTTTGATCGCCTGTTTTCTCAAACGATTTGTGCCATTTTTTGGATGAATCCACTGAATTGGATCATGCAAAAAGAGTTGCAAAATATCCACGAATTTATCGCCGACCGGGATGCTGTGGGCTCCGGAGAGGTGGATGCTTTTGCCAAAATGCTTTTACAAACCTATTACGGTAATCATTTTTTAAACCCGAGTCATTCATTTTATTATTCATCCATTAAAAGAAGAATTATCATGTTAACAACTTCAAAAACCCCTAAATACGCTTACCTAAGAAAGGTAGCTGTATTGCCTTTGTTGGCCTTTATTTTGGCCTTATTCTCTATCCAATTGAGTGCGCAAAAACCTAAACGCAAGAAAGCAAAGGAACCTCAATTCCTGGTCACGATGCACTCCGATTCCACTACTTTTTCAGATCCCAAAACGGGAAAGAAAGTGTTTTCTGTCGCCACGCGCGATATGCCACCTCCACCGCCGCCAGCTACTGCGCCAGTTTTTCCTGTGCCCCCGACTCCACCTTTAGTAGGATCTGCATCGGATATTAAAATGATTTATGTTGATTCAACCACAGTAGAATTGAGAGGAAACAAGGGGGGTAAAACCATCGTTTTTCGAGCAGAAAAAGTGGCCAATAGCACGGAATCGCCCACGGGTCAAACCGGAGTGGTTCTAAAACCAGCGGCTTCTCCCAAAGAAAAACCGCTCATCGTCATCGACGGGGTTGTCACTCGCAACATCGACCTTAATTCAATTAACCCCGATAATATTCAGTCGGTGAATGTCTTAAAAGGCGATAAAGCAGTAGCCAAATACCCCGAATCTGGAGCAAATGGTGTTATCGAAATAACAACCAAGAAACCGTAGACTCGACTCTTTAGTTTAAAGAATGAAAAGGATTTGTAATAGGCGGTGAATTTCACCTGCCTATTACCGTTTAGCCCTAGGGCTGATTTAAAAACGCTTTCGAATAGTTGATTTTCAGCGCATCCATCGCCGGTAAATGTCCCGTTAATCGCTTTTTAAAATCTGCGTAGTTTTTGGATTCCTTCGGCGACCATCCAATTTCAGAAAGCGCTAAGGCCCGTGGATAGGTCATGTATTCAGCATAGTTGATATTGCTAATGTATTCGGTCCAAACATTGGCTTGAATTCCTACGACATGCTTCGCTTCTTCTGCTGTTAACTCGGGAAGATTGGGCTCAAAGGAATAACACTTGCTCAAGGGTAAATTCCCCCCAATCGCGAGAGGTTCCGTTTTGGGATCCGCTTGGTAATAGTCCAAATAGAAATAGGAATTCGGAGACATCACGACATCGTGCTTTTGCTTCGCTGCCTCAATCCCCCCTTTCGTTCCGCGCCACGACATCACCATGGCATTGGGCGATAGACCTCCTTCTAGGATTTCATCCCAACCGAGTAATTTTTTTCCTTTGGACGTGACGAATTTATCGATCCGACGAATGAAATAACTCTGCAATTCATGCTCGTCTTTGAGCCCTAATTTTTTAATTAAATCTTGGCAAAACTTACTTTCCTTCCATTGCGTTTTCGGGCATTCATCCCCACCGATGTGCATGTATTGACCTGGGAAAAGTGCCATCACTTCCGTCAGCACATCCTCTAAAAAAGTAAAGGTTTCCTCGCGCGGGAATAGCACATCTTCGGATACACCCCATTTCGTTTTGACCTGGTATAGCTTGTCGGCATTCGCCCCAAACTGCGGATAAGCCGCCAATACCGCCTGTGAATGGCCTGGCATCTCGATCTCAGGAATCACTTCAATGTATTTCTTTGCGGCATAGGCGACAATGTCTTTCACCTCTTCCTGGGTATAAAATCCACCGTGTGGCTTCCCGTCATATCTTTGGTCTTTGTAATGGCCCAGCATACTCTCTTTCCGTACCGAGGAAATGGAGGTCAACAAAGGATATTTTTTGATTTCGATCCGCCAGCCTTGGTCCTCCGTTAAATGCCAATGAAAGGTATTCATCTTGTACATCGCCATCAAATCAAGGAAACGCTTAACCGAAGCCACCGGATAATAATAACGACCCACATCGAGCATCAGCCCCCGGTAAGAAAAGCGAGGCTCGTCTTTAATCGATACGTTCGGAATGGATACGGAACCTTGAATTTTTGAACCAGCATAAATTTGTGCGGGCATTAATTGTAGCAAGGTCTGCAGGGCATAAAATGCCCCTTTTCCCGTTTTTGCTTGAATGCTGATTTTGGAAGAACTAATCTCCAGGCTGTAAGCTTCCTCGCCCAAGGCGTTGTTTTGCGAAAATTGAATCACACTTGATTTAGCTGTCTTGGTGCTGATTGGAAATCCGCTGGCTCCTTGGATATATTCCTGTAGTAAATTAGCTACAGGAGCGAAATCGGCATGCGAATACCCGATACTTGTTGACTTTTTGACCACAAATTGGCCTGTTTTTGGCACAAATGCTTTAGGTAGTGGGATGAGGTTGTATGTATTTTGGGCGAATCCAGCGAAGGAGACAAGAACGAGTAAAATGAGATGTTTCATGAGGTGTTAAAGAGGTTATTTGCAGGTCAATTTAATTAAAAATCGGTGGAATTGTATGCTTATTAAATGGCCTAAGATACCCAGCGGTCCCGCAAACGCGCTGTGCTATTTCGGATAGTTACGCTATATTTGAATCTAAACTTGTTTTTCGATATGCCTACATTTCCTAAATTATCGCTGATTTTAAATATCCTAGTGCTGATCCCCGTTTCATCGGGCATTCTGTTGAATAGCTTTTGGGCGGTTGAAGCTTATGGACCTGATGTACCCGCGCGTGGTATCCTCCTCTCGATTTATCTTGCAATCTTGATTGTTTCGGCGGTGTTACTCGTCAAATTTGACGCCAAATTCGTCATGGCACTTTTGACTGTTCAGATCATTTATAAAGTATTAAGCCCCATCATGGTGGGCACTTTGACAAACCCCGTCATCATTAGCAACCTGTTTATTGCGGCATTTCACATTGTCTCTGTTTGGAAATTATCCCGATAATTAATCATCCATTCGATCCCGAACCTGTCTCTAAAGGCACCAAAGTAAGAACCCCAGGGACTCTCGCCCATCGGGAATTCTACCTCTACCGCATTGGCGGATAATCCAGAAAAAAGCGCGTCTGCTTCTTCCCGACTCACCGCATGGAGGCTGATTTTGCTTCGATTTTCGGCTTCATTTACGACGCCCAACATGCTGGGAACGTCACTGCCTGTTAATAAAACGACACCTTCGACTACCAGGATGATGTGCATGATCTTAGTCAACTCATCTTCTGGAAATGAAAAGCCTTCAACTTGTAAATCTTTGAATCGCATGATTCCGCGAAGCTCACCGCCGATAGCGGATTGATAAAATTTAAAGGCTTCTTCGGTATTGCCATTGAAGTGGATGTGTGGATTGATTTTTGGCATATTTATTCGCCCAAATAAGGGTCTTTTATTTTTTTATTTGAATAGGAGATTTCACTAAAGGTCACTTGGCATTCAGTTCCCGTGGGCGATTGCGCCAAAAAGCCAACCGTTAAATCCTTCGTGCTATCAAAGGTAAAGTGCCTAAACAAATACCATTTTTTACCCGTCTGCGAATAGTATAGCGTAATCACGTTGTCCGCCTTCGCGATTTTAAAATATACCTTGTTTCTATTGATTTCCACCGAGTTGCAATCGTCTGAAATGCATTTCGTTACGACGCTGACCACTCGCCGAGCACCCGTATAATCTTTTTCAAAACAACATTTCACCCAGTTCAAACTGTCTTGCTTCAACACGAGTGCTCCTCCATCCCATTTGTTCGCAAAAGCATGTTCCACCGCCGCGGTAAACACGAAATTCGAATCGGCCCCAAACAATAATTTCGGTGCATTATCGGTATTGTAGGTAACATTCGGATCGCGGAACATGTCGGTCTTTTCCCCAGAAGTAATGCGGAGAATCGACTTATTGATCTTAAAAGACTTGGCTTTGTTTTCCCAATGCAACGCTTTGGGAATACCCGGAATTTCTAATTTTTGGCCCATCGTTTTGTTATTGATAATTAAACTCAAAATGGAAAAAAACAGGGTCAATGGTATTTTATTCATGATTTAAAAATTACGTTTTTTCTTTTCTTTGATTGCATAATCCACTGCCCGGGCCGTTAATGCCATGTAGGTTAAGGATGGATTTTGGGTGGACGTCGAGGTCATACAGGATCCATCCGTTACGAACACATTATGGCAATGATGTAGTTGGTTGAAGCCATTTAACATCGATGTTTTCGGGTCGCGACCCATGCGTACTCCTCCCATCTCATGGTTTTCATTGCCAGGTAGACGTTTGGTATCGATGGGCTGAATGTTATGAAAACCTGCCGCCGTGTACATCTCTGTAAATTGCTGGTGAAAGTCCTTCAACATTTTCTCGTCATTTTCATCGTAGCCAATCGAAACGCGCAGCTGCGGCAGACCATATTTGTCTTTGGCTTGTTCATCCAAACGTACCGTGGAATTCGCCTTGGGAATGGTCTCGCCCATCATGCCCACTTTGATGTGCCAGTTGCCTAGTTTTGGGTTTAACAATGTATGTTTTAAGGATTCGCCTACAAGGTCTTTGTGATTTTCTATGACCCGACTCGCCGTTAAATTGCTGGCATAGCCTCGTAAGAAATCCGTCTCTTGTTTATACACATTTCTAAAGCGAGGGATATAGCCGGAGGTTGGCCTTTTGCCCCCCGTTGTTTTATCTAATTCTCCGTCGAATTCCGCCGTGATTCTCCCCCGGTAACTGTGGAAAGCCATGTGGGTTCCCAAAATGCCCGAGTCATTTCCGAGGCCATTCGGGAAGCGGGAAGATTGGGAATTTAACAAGATCAAATTCGTGGCCAAAGGTGACGCATTCACAAAAATGATGGAGGCATAATATTCTTCCATTTCATGTGTTAGCGCATTGACTACTCGAACGCCCGTAGCCTTATTTTTATGTTCGTCGTAGATAATCGAATGAACAATCGAGTGGGCTTTCAAGGTCAAATTTCCTGTCGCATACGCCGCCGGTAATGTCGCCGAATTGCTACTGAAATAGGCTCCGTAAGGACATCCGCGTTCGCAAAGCGTCCGACTCTGGCATTGACTTCTTCCGACCGTTTGATGAATTTTATCCGCCTGACTTAGGTTTGCTGTCCGCGCAGAAATCACGTGTCTGTCCGGATATTTATTTTTGACTACTTGGCCAAAATGTTTCTCCACACAATTCAATTCATAGGGCTTCAGAAACTCGCCATCAGGCAAGGTTTCCAAACCATCTTTATTCCCGGAAATCCCCGCAAATTTTTCCACATAACTATACCAGGGAGCAAGGTCTTCGTAGCGGATGGGCCAGTCGACCGCAAAGCCATCCCGTGCCGGACCTGTGAAATCGAAATCACTCCAGCGCTGGGTATGTCGGCCCCATAACAAGGAGCGCCCGCCCACATGGTAGGCCTGAATCCAGTCGTAAGGCCTGTCTTGAATGTAGGCTTGTTCGTCATCTTTGGTTAAAAAGTGCGAAGTTGCCTCGTTAAAAATGAAATTTTTACTCGCAATTTTATAGTTCTTTTTGATTTCCAAAGGCACCTGTCCTCCATGAGGAAAATCCCAAGGATTCATCGAGGCCGTTGGGTAATCTGCCACGTGTTTTACATCTCTGCCTCGATCTAACAACAAGGTTTTTAGTCCTTTTTCGGTGAGTTCTTTCGCGGACCAACCGCCGCTGATTCCGGAACCGATGACAATGGCGTCAAATGTACGTTTTGCTTGGCTGCTCATGATTAAACCCAAAAGGATGAAAAGTTTTTGGCATAATGCGGAAGGGCAATTTCCGGCTCTTGAATTTCCGGATGCCAAAGTTTCTCCCACTCGAAACTGTAATACCCGGAATAGCCTCCTGATTTCAAGGCATGCAAGGCCTCTTTTACGGGGGAATTTCCTTCGCCTAATAGCGTATAGGTTTCGCCTTTATCGGTCAATATCGCATCCTTGATATGGGTGTGGTAAATGTACTTTTTTAACTGTCTGTACATGTCTGATGGGTTCTCCTTGGTCACCGACCACATATTAAAGAAGTCCCATACGAGGCCAACATGCTGATGATTCGTTTCTTGCATGATGTGCAAAAGCATATCGGATTTGATGACTTTTCCATGGGACTCCAACAGCACTTTTACCCCACTCGTTTTTGCATAATCACCTAAGGTAATTAGACTTTGTATGATGGTTTCGATGGTCGCTTTTTCATTCTGATCTTTGGGAAGGTCATTGGGAAATACTCGGACAAATGGGCAGTTTAATTGATGTGCCAAATCAATGTATTTCTTTGCATCATCTAGGTTATTTTGGCGTTTCTTCGGATCTAAGAAATGCATGTTGGCCGATGAACCCAAATTGACAATGTTCAGATTTTTGTCCGCGACTTCTCTTCGCGTTGATGCTAAATTTGTGGAGGAAAATATCGGGTTATTGGGCAAATCCAGATCCCCTTTGATTCCGCGGATTTCGATGCCTGCATATTGATTTTCGGCGGCGTGCGTGAGCGCCTGAGAAAAAGTCCAGTCGGGACATCCCAGGGTGGAAAAAGATAAAAGCGCCTTTTTAGGAGCCTTAAAATTTAGGGCTGAAAGTCCAATTAGGCCAGAGCTTTGCTTCAAAAATTCCCTACGGTTTGTCATTGTTTCCCACGGTTTTATTTCGATAACCAATGCAGCGTATTTAATGCCAATTGTTTCCAATCGTACGCGGCAACCTGCATGCCAGCAGAAAACTTCGCTGACTTAATCATCATATACATTGCCGTAAATCCATTGCAATCACCAAAGGCAGCAATTTTTCCTTTGCCCACTGTCCCGGCTAATGCTTGTGAATTTGCTGTACCCGAAGCGGCGGAACCACTGTACTTTTTAATGATGGCCGAGGGCGAAAGTTTGAAAAGATTGGCATAGCCTTCACCGGTTAATCCGCCACCGCCATAGCTCATGATTTTATTTATTTGTTCGCCCGCGTTCTCGCCTTGCGTGATGGGGTGATTCGGGTTTAGTAGGCCATTGCTTCGGGTGAATGTGAGCAGTGATTCTTTGCCGGGTATCGTATATTTTGTTTCATAGTTGAGCGAATCGGACACAATGCCAATCGATAATTGAATTCCGAATTTATTGAAAAGTGGAGTCACCGATTTATCAATGGGCGCATGTTCGTCGAACATTAAGAGCGATCCTCCTTCAGAAACCCAATCATGCAAGGCTGTTAATTCGTCTGGAGTAAAGGTAATTTCATCGGTCACTTGGCCTTTCGAACCAAACGTAAAAGGCATGGCCGGAAAGATGACGAGCATTTTATAGGGGGCTAAATAGGATTTGGTAAATTTCATCGAATCTACGTTCACTTGATATCCGTCGGCAGTAGCCACATCCTTCAGCGGTTTTTCCAAGCCCATTTCCACGATAAAATTGTGATGCCCTTTGTCGAATAAAACTTTGGGACCCATGCCGGTATCGTACCTGGGATGTATGACACGCGCGTCGAAAGGGCTGTCGTTTAACATTTGAGCCTGCGCTGTACATGTCAAAAACAAGCACAAAGCGAGTAGTATATATTTCATAGCAATTGGTTTAATCGAAAAGTAAATTAGATGAAAAATTGATCATTTACTAATTCTCCTTTGGGGGCCAAACCGAATAATTGCAGCCCATTAGCAGATGAATTATTTTCTTGCTTAGTTTGTGTTCAAGTCCCTTGTTACGAACCCATTTTTTGACCTGATGTTAACAACCATTATACCCAAACTTCCCATGCGAGATAAAAACGCAACGAAGCAATTTTACATGCAGGGGCTTGGCTTTCACGCATTGGGCGATTATGGCGATTATCTTTTGTTGGGGAAAGACCAAATTGAAATTCATTTTTTCGAATTTGAAACGCTGAACCCGCTTGAAAACGATGGGCAGGTGTATATCCGATGTACCGAGATTGCGGATTTTTATCAGCACTTGCTTGAGCAAAATATATCGATTCACCCGCAAGGGCTTTTGGAGCGAAAGCCTTGGGGCCAACAAGAATTTTCGCTATTGGATCCAGACCATAATTTACTAACCTTCGGACAAGCCATTCCATAAAAAACGCATGTTTACGATTCAACAAATTCAAGAGGCGCATAGCCAAGTAAAGTCGGGCGCCGACTTCCCTGCTTATATCCAAGCCATTAAAGCCTTGGGGGTGACACATTATGAAGCATTTGTGCAGGACGGTCACACGGATTATTTTGGCGGGAATGATTATGGGGTACAGGTTCCTGGAAAATATGTCCCATTAGCCTTGTCGACAACCGTGCATGTGGAGGAATTCAAGGCGGGCTTACTCGCACACCAACAAGGTCAAACGGACTATCCAACTTTCATACAATTATGTGCTGAATCAGGAATAGCGAAATGGGTCGTTAATATCGATCGGTTAACTTGTACTTATTTTTCTGACAAGGGAAACCCGGTGCTTGAGGAGCCGATACTAGGCTGAGAGCACTTGGAAGTAGCTATAGAGCGATGTAAATTATAATTAAGATGAAAGAAGATAAAAAAGGAAATGCAGGAAATGGAATTGGGTTGGGTGCTGCGATTGGTGTTGCCATTGCCGTAGCGATGGATCCTCAATCCGATAATTTGCTTCCGCATATAGCCTGGGGGCTGTCGATGGGCGTGGCCTTAGGCGCATTCGTCGATTTTTTGAATCGGCCCAAATGAAACCTCAAATTCGGTCATTTATGAATTCATTTAAATCATCCTTGTCACAAAGCGCGCCACCCGCGCATTTTTCCGCAGTACTAAAAAGCCTGTGGTACGACGCCCAAGGGGATTGGAAAAAAGCACATGATGTTGTGGACCAACTGCCTGGCGTTGATGCGGCCTGGGTACATGCCTATTTGCATCGCAAGGAAGGAGATGTGTGGAATGCAGATTATTGGTATGCGCGCGCGAAAAAGACCCGCCCGAATTGTTCCTTAGCTGAGGAGTGGGAACAATTGGTTGAGCATTTTTCAGAATCGCATGGATAATAACTCTCCTTAAAGGGTAAATTTTAAAATCGACTCCGCCACTTTCCCCGGAACTTCTTCCATCGGAACGTGGCCTACGTTTTTGTAGATTTCCGCCCGACTGCCTTGAATGTCTTTCAGGAAATTATCTACATTGTTAACCCCGATGAGGTTGTCTTTATCTCCCCATAAAATTAATGTTGGGGTTTTGATATCCTTCATTCGTGCCACATTCGAATTCAAGAAACGCTTGGAATTCCCCGTAAATGAACCTTTAAATATCAGCAAAGCGGCTCCTCGATTTCCCTCCCGAATGGCCACATCGTGAAAACGCTCTACCTGCGCATCCGTCACACGGGCCTGATCGTAATAAACCGTTTCTAAACTTTTACGTACCAAAAATTTAGGCGTTGCATAGAGCAACAGGTTGTTGATGACCGGTGTCGACGCAATGGTAAATCCCAAGGATCCGCTCTCCCCCTTTTTGGGGTATCCTGCGGCATCAATTAAGACCATTTTGGCCAAGGCTTTGGGCTTATGGAGCGCATAGTTCCACGAAATGGCGCCCCCCATCGAATTGCCCACCAAAATGAAACGCTTGATGTTCAATCGTGTCGTAAAGGAGTCGATGAATTTTGAATAATAGTCGAAATTATAGGCATTTTCAGGCGACGGTCCTGTCAAACCAAAGCCTGGTAAATCCAAGCTGATCACGCGTTTTTGGCCTTTTAAACCGATCACCACACTGTCCCAGGTATTCAACGAAGAGGACATCCCATGCAATAGAATCAATGGCACCGAATCCGCCTGTACCCCTTCGTCGCGGTAGTGCACCTTCATCCCCAAAATCGGCATGAATTTAGAATCTTGATTTGCATACAGAGGAATCAGCTCCTCTACGGGGCGATCTCGCTCACAAATGATAAACAAAAGAAGAAACAATAGACCCAATATTCCGGCTATAATTTTCGATACTAGTTTCATGTAGCTAAGTTTTGAAGGCTAAAAATACGGCATTGAAATCAATAAGCAGATTAAATCTTTTACTTTTGTTTTATCCTTTTCAAACTCCACATGAAGCCTTTACTGTTCGCCCTGTTGTTCCTTAGTTTCGGGGCCATGGCCCAACAAAAATTTCACAGCTCCGATCGCTTATTAGTCACGTCATTATCTAAAAATACGTTTGTCCATACCTCTTTTTTGGAAACGGATGATTTTGGGAAAGTGGCTTGCAATGGCTTTTTGGTGCGTTCTGGTCGTGAGGTAGCGATTTTTGACACACCCACGGATGACGCAAGTTCACAGGAATTGATCCGTTGGGTCCAGGATGTGTTGAAATGTACCATTGTAGTCGTAGTTCCCACCCATTTTCACAACGATTGCCTAGGGGGTTTGGCTGCATTTCATGCGGCCGGAATTCCATCGCTTGCGCATGCAAAGACGATTGAGTTGGCAACCCAGAATCAAATGACTGCCCCGCAAAAAAGCTTTACAGATTCTACAAGTATATGGCTTGAAGGCCAAGAAATCAAGATTCGTTTCTTTGGCGAAGGGCATACCCGCGATAATGTTGTAGCCTATTTCCCAACCGAACAAGTGATGTTTGGGGGATGTTTAATTAAAGAACTCGGAGCAAGCAAAGGTTTTTTGGGGGACGCGAATGTGCCTGCTTGGTCGGAAACCGTTTCGAAAATTCAAGCCAGTTATCCGCAAGTGAAGCATGTTGTTCCGGGCCACGGTGCAGCGGGAAATGCGAAACTATTGGAATACACCCGCCAATTATTTTTAAATCCCTAGGGCTTCAGATAACCCATCGACAAACCGGTATCTCCTTTGACCTTTAGCAAAACGTCCACAGCTTGCGCGGATGAATTTTCAATTCGTAATGCCGTGTTTTTCTCCACACGTACTCTTATTTGTTCCTTCGGTTTAACCTGAACAGGTGAATGTTGGCCTCCTGCTATCGGACATCTCCACACCTTCACTTCGGTATTGGACAAATTAGTTAGACTGGCGGAAAAAGAGCCATGCGGGTTATTCCCCAGGACAAAAGCATTGTTGCCGCCAATTGTCGTCGTGGATGTCAAGGATGTCATGGGCAAATATTGACATGCTGAAACAAGGATGCATGCAAGGAAGGCGAGGTATTTTGTCATGTGTGTTTTTAGAAGGTCAGAAAAAGGGTATCCAATAGGTGGGCTAAATCCCAATCTTTTTGAGTGACTTGATTCCCAGCATCGTGTGTACTTAGCGAAACATGAATGCGATTGTAGGTGTTGGTCCAGGTGGGATGATGATCAAGTGCAGAGATCTCAACGGCCGCTTGTTGCATGAATAGCATGGCCAATTCAAAGTTGGCAAACGTGAATGTTTTTTCTAAGTGATTTGCGTTATTTATCCAGCTGTTCATTGATTGTATTTTTATCGAAACCCTCGAACAGACCGATTTGTTTTCAAGGCGTGCCTAGTCGCGTTTGCCCTTGAAGTAGGTTAAGATGGCATTGGCGTGACCATGCCCTAATTCGAAATCCGCCTTAAGCCAATTAACAATTTCGGTGGCTTTTACGGTGATGGCGCCCTTGGCAATAAACCCTTTTTCTTCCGCGAGGCGAACAAAATCTTCAGGGGTTTTACCCGTTTTGGTTTGAATGTTGGCTAGGTAAGCTTGAAATGACATAAGTGAAAAAGTTTTAATTCATAAATATAAAGATATATTTGAGGAATTCTTTTTCTCATAAAGCACCTTAGATAATAAATTATTCAGGGTTATTGGCTTTGTGGTGTATTTGTTTTCAAGTGAAGGACCTTTGTTTTTTTCTGGACCTTGAATCGGCAGCTTAGAACAAGCAGCATGCATATGATTTACCAGGTAGATTATAAACAAATTCCGCGCTATCATGTTTAAGCGTTGGATAAACTCAACAACCTATTATGAAACGCAACGAATTTTTATCAACGCTAACAGGCAGTTTTTCTGTGGCTTGCATGGCATGTCTGGCACAAGCTTGTTCCAAAGACGAAAATGGCGCTCCGGCTCCCGTCAATACTCCTTCGACTTCTGCTGGTTTTACGGTCAACTTAGATACAGATTTAAAGGCTATCAATAATTTTGTGGCGAGAAATGGATACATCGTTATTCGTACCGCTACAGGCAATACAGTGGCAAGTTTTGTTGCCTATTCGGCCGTTTGTCCGCATGCGGGTTCCACGGTGGAATACAACGCAAGCACATCCTCCTTTTTGTGCCCAGCCCATGGTTCTACCTTCAGCTCTACAGGGGCATTGATTCAAGGGCCTGCATCGAGCGGCTTAGCTAAATTAGCCATTGAAATTTCAGGATCTACGTTGAAAGTGAAAGCCTAAATCATGATAAATTCATGTCAGCCTATGGCTTATTTCGTTTAGGAAAAAACGTTTTACGTAGGTAAAACAATAAATATTATTGCAATGAAGTAATCCGCAATAATTCATTTGATTAGCTCAATAATTGCGCGCAACTTGAGGAACAAATTGAACCCTATGTACCTGCATTTGAAATTTTGCCGTAATTGCTTAATACTGCTTCTGGTAGGATCCTCGTTTACGTTGTTGGGCCAAAACCTCGGACGCGGAATCAACCTGGGTAATATGTTTGAAGCGCCTTCCGAAGCTGCCTGGGGAAACCCCTTTAAAGAAGCATATATTGGGCAAATCGCGGATCTTGGCTTCCAGCATATTCGTGTTCCCATCCGCTGGGACGTCGCAGAACGGGCTCAACTAACCGCACCCTATACGCTTAATCCACAGTTTTTGGCTCGGATTAAATCGGTCGTTGACTTAGCGATTAGCAAGCATTTGGATGTCATCATCAACATGCATCATCACGAGGAATTATTCACCAATCCTACTGCCGCGAAAGCGCGTTTTATTAGCCAATGGCAACAAATTGCTAGCTATTTCAAAAGCTACGATAAGCACCTCTTTTTTGAGGTATTAAACGAACCACATGATGCGCTCACTCCCCCATTATGGGACGCTTACTTTGCGGAGGCTTTGGCCGAAATCCGAAAAACAAACCCCTATCGCAAGGTACTTTTAGGCACCGCATCGTACGGCGGATCGGATGGCGTTCGCGACTTAAATCCGCCGAATGACCCCAACCTCATTTTGAGCGTGCACTATTACAGCCCCTTTAATTTTACCCACCAAGGAGCAGATTGGGCAGGAAACAAGGATAAATACATCGGAACGAAATGGGAAGATTTATCTTGGGAGCGTAATCAAGTCATGGCCGATTTTGACTATGCGATAAAATGGGCCAAACAAAAAAACATGCCGCTCCACGTGGGGGAATTTGGGAGCTATGAACTCGCCGATATGGATTCGCGAGCCCGTTGGACGACCTTCATCGCGCGCTGGTTGGAGTCACAAGGTGCCAGCTGGGCCTACTGGGAATATTCCGCCGGTTTTGGTATCTACAATCCGCTAACAAATACGTATAAAACACCTTTGGTGGATGCCTTATTGAAAAACCCAATGCCAGCTGCGAAGGTGTTGCCTACGAAAAATTTGTTTTCATTAAATGGCCAAGCGGGTTGGAATGTAAATGTAAACTCAGGGGCTAGCGCCAGTCTTGCCACCGCTACTTTGGGTTTGCAGGTTAACATGAGTAAAGTCACAGGAACCGCCTGGCACATTCAATTAACGCGGTCCGGATTCCCGCTTTCCTATAAAAAGCGCTACCTCGTGAAGATCAAAGCGCAGGCAGATAAATCCATTTCAATTACAACGTATATGGGACGTTCATCCAGCCCTTACAACGCCTACAGTTCGTATACCAACATGTCGCTTGAGCCAAGCGAAAAAGAGTTCGTTTATGTCTTCACGATGGGCGAACCTTATGATGCAAATGCCCGGTTGGTCTTTGATATGGGTAATGCTTTGGGAACGGTCCAAATCAATTCCATTCAAGTCGATGAGGTTATTGAAGAGGTGCCACTGGGAATGGAAGAGCCCAAATATATAAATACGGTTTTCCCGAATCCTTTTCGGGATATTTTGCAAATCAAGGGTTCAGGTGAAAGACTTTTGCGTTTGATTGATTTAAGGGGACGTATTCATCACCAACAATCCATTTCAGGCGATGCATCCATCGATCTTTCATCGATGCCTACAGGTACTTATCTGCTTCAACTTCAAGGAGTCAATCAATCAAGCGATTCACATCTCGTGGTGAAAGAATAATCTATTTCGCTTGATTATCCTCGGCGCGTTCAAATACCTGCTGAGCTCGTCCATTTTCATAGGCGTCCAAGCTAACAAAACGAAATGCAGAAGGATTTGCCATCGAGCCAACGAACTGAATGTCGGCTCCTATTAAACGGGTATCGTGTTGATGGTTAACGATGCGACCTTATCAGCAGTGCAACCCCTTTCACCATAAATGCATGATAACATGAAGGCCTGGGAAAACTGTCTAAAAAAGATAAATCAATGTGGATGTTAGCGATGTAAATGTCGAAATTTGTGGCAATACACAGATGGTGGAGTCTGTTCAAGGGTGATGTGGCGGTTCGAATGGAACGGAAAAAAGCAGGTAATAAATGCCAGCCATGGCCATTAATCCGATGAGTAAAACCAAGCAAACAAATTGCCATTTGCGGGGTAATTTTGACGAAATCCAATAGGCAACAATCCCTCCTAATCCATTTAATAGGATATCATCTACGTCAAAAATGCCTAAGTTCAGCGCTGTTTGCACGCATTCGATGGCCAAAGCGAGACCAAAACTTAGGAGCGAGATTCGACGAAACGAAACGAAATTGCTACTTAATGCATATAAAAATCCAAGTGGGCATAGTAAGGCTAGGTTTCCAGCCAAATTTAGGCCCGTAATGAGAAGCCCTTTTTCGCCCCGAAAATAGGCCATCATCGTTTCGAAAGGAACCCAATTTGCGGGCCCTGTTTGTGTTCCGCCAAAATAAAAACGCATATTACCCACCAAAACCATGTCCATGTCTTTGAAGACAACGAATTTTAGTAAAAAGAGCAGGTAAATGAGAGCAGTTATTCTCGCTATTTTGTCCATTAGGATAACAAATACACACTCAAAGGTAAATTAAAATGGGATAAAATGGGTATTTATTTGAATTTCAGTAAGTTTGAAATTGAGAACCTATTCAACCCTATGAAACAATTACAAACCCTGGACTACTTGGTCTTTTTCCTGTATTTTATCTCGGTAACAGGATATGGCTATTGGGTTTATCAAAAGAAAAAGAAAGCCGAAATTTCCACCAAAGACTTTTTCCTAGCAGAGGGTTCCTTGACCTGGTGGGCTATAGGAGCTTCATTGCTGGCCTCCAACATTTCCGCCGAACATTTTATAGGCATGTCGGGCTCCGGCTTCGCCATCGGATTGGCCATCTCGTCTTATGAATGGATGTCGGCCGCCGCCCTCGTCATCGTCGCCGTTTTCTTCATTCCCATCTTTCTCAAAAACAAGATTTATACGATGCCACAATTTTTGTCGCAGCGCTATAACAATACCGTGGCAACGATAATGGCCGTTTTTTGGCTGTTGTTGTATGTATTTGTCAACTTGACCTCGATCCTCTATTTGGGTGCCTTGGCGATTGAAAGCATTACCTCCATTCCCTTTTTATATGCGATGGTAGGCTTAGCGGTTTTCGCCATTTTCATCACCTTAGGGGGCATGAAGGTGATCGGGTACACGGATTTTATCCAAGTGATTGTATTGATTTTAGGTGGATTGGTGGTAACTTATTTAGCGCTCGATATGGTTTCCGATCGCTTTCATAGCGGAGGTGTTTTGGGCGGATTATTGGAGTTGCGGTCACAGGCCGACGATCATTTTCACATGATTTTTTCGGAAGGAGATAAATACTACGATGCACTTCCGGGCTTCGCGATTTTGTTTGGGGGGATGTGGATTAACAACCTGAATTATTGGGGATGTAATCAATACATCGTCCAACGGACTTTGGGGGCGGATTTACCCACGGCCCGCTCGGGGATTTTGTTTGCGGCTTTCTTGAAATTATTGATGCCGTTGATTTGTGTAATTCCTGGGATTGCGATGTATGTCTTATACCAAAACGGTGCCTTCCACCAAGAAATGTCGATTGACGGAATCATGAAGCCGGACCACTCGTATCCAACGCTGATGAACCTTTTGCCTGCGGGACTAAAAGGCCTTTCTTTTGCGGCATTAACGGCTGCCATCGTTGCCTCATTAGCTGGAAAAAGCAATAGCATCTCGACCATTTTTAGCTTGGACATTTATAAAAAATCCTTGAATCCAAATGCTTCCGAAGCTCAAACGGTATGGGTCGGGCGCATCGCGATTTGGGTTTCTTTTGGAACCGCCTTGTTGATCGCACCGCAGTTGCGCCAACTGGAACAAGCCTATCAATTCATACAAGAATATTCCAACTACCTAACACCCGGCGCTTTCGCCTTATTCTCATTGGGCTTATTCTGGAAACGCACAACTTCAACCGCCGCAATTGTCGCTGCCGTTGCCTCCATCCCGCTCGTGGTATTGTTCAAGAATTTGCATACTTTTATTGGCGGAAATCCGATTCCATTTTTGAATGTAACCACTTGGGTATATTTTATTTTGGTGGCCTTGATGGTCTTGATTTCCTTGGCAGATCGTTCTAGCATCGATAATCCGAAAGGCTTAGCCGTGGAACGCGCCGACTTCAAAGTCAGCAGCCAGTTTGCCATTATTTCGATTTTAATTATGGGCATAGTAGCAGCCCTTTATACGGTATTTTATTAATTTGAATCATGGAAACTACGACAAAAGAAAAATCCGAATTTCGCAATTACGAACAAGGAGATATTACGGCGGCTGTTAAAGAGCATTACCGTAAAATGCGTTCACGCCAGACCTATGAGTATGTTTTGCGCATGAAGAAAAAGTATTTAACCTTCGATCATCCGATGGATTTATGGGAAATGATGGAGCGTTTGAATGTTTTAGTGGACGTTTCTGACCCGGATTTGAACCTACCCAACATCATACATTTATTGCAATCTGCCGAAGGATTACGCGCTGAAGGCCGTCCGGATTGGATGCAATTGGTGGGTTTAATTCACGATTTGGGCAAGGCCATGTACTTGTTCGGTTCTGATGAAGACGGCACCTCACAAGCGGAGCAATGGGGCTTGGTGGGCGATGTATTTGTGGTAGGCGCGAAGCTTCCTGATTCATGCGTATATCCAGAATTTAATGCCTTGAATCCTGATATGCAGGATCCGCGTTACAATACCGATTTAGGGGTTTACGAAGCGGGTTGTGGGTTGGATAATTTACATTTGGCATGGGGGCATGATGAGTATTTATATCAAGTTTTGTCTAATCATGCCGATAATAAAATTCCCGAAGCAGGCATGGCGATGATTCGTTATCACTCGTTCTATCCATGGCATTCTGGGGGTAGCTACCGTCAGTTTATGACAGCGAAAGACGAACAATATTTGGAATGGATTCATGATTTCAATAAATACGATTTGTATACCAAATCACCCGTCGTGCCCGTGTACGAAGAATTGAAATCCTACTACATGCCGATTGCCGAGAAGTATTTAGGCAAGGGGCCCATCAACTGGTAATATGCAAAGATCATTTAATAAATACCTCTACGTCGGCTTTGTCCTATTGGGGCTGTACGAATTATTCGCAAAACACGATGCTTTAGAAGCTGCAACTCGATTTGGAATCGCCTTGGCTTTCGACCCGTTTGATACGGATCAGCCTTGGAAGGAACGGCCAACGTGGCAAAAAGGCGTATTAATTTTTCACTTAGCGGTGGTTGCGGGTTTGTTTGGGTATGAGGTAGGTAGTTCGGATGATTTAATTCAAGGCATCAAAGACGGCTGGAACGGAAAATAATGTACATCTCACTCACGGGCTTAAAGCCCAAAGGATTCTTCGCCTATATTCGGTTTTGGTTCTTGGCCATCCCCTCATTCCGTCAGGCCCAAACGGCCGAGGGGAATCTCCATTGTGATGTGAAAAAAATGCATGAATACCAATGCACGATAACTGCTTGGGAAAGCCGGGAATTGATGCTGGCTTATTTACGAAGCGGCGCACACCTCCAGGCCATGAAAGCTTTTCATAAAATTGCGACAGGGCCCACCTATGGGTATGAGTCGGAGGTCATCCCAACATGGGAGGAGGCATATGCTTTACTAAAGGAAAAGGGCAAAATGCACTAATTACGCGAGGTGAATTTTTGCATATCCAGGTACATGAGACCCCACGTATATCCATCCGGATCTTCGATGGTTCGTAATTGCATAAATCCTTCGTCGATCAAAGGAATCGTTTCGGATCCGCCTGCAAGCAATCCTTTTTCTGCAAGCAGATTTACTTGAGCCACGCTTTCCAAAGGTAAGGTAAATGAGGGTCCAGCGACCTGTTGAAAATCGGCCATGGGTTTATGGATATGCTTGGTAGAAAAGTTATGGGACTGCAACATCACATAAATTTGATCACTCCAAACCATGCATATTTGATCTTCCCCCGTGAAAGTTGGGTTAAGCGTAAAACCTAATGCCTCATAAAATAGTTTTGATTGATGGAGCTTGGCAACCGGAAGGTTAATGAAGATTTGCTGTAATTTCGGTGTGGCCATATAGCTGGATTTCGCTTGCAAATATAGAAGATTATTGAAAACCGATTGGGCATGATGCCTGATAAGTCAAGCGTAGAATAAGCGATTAATTTGCTAATTTGGTCAAAATGAAAAGTAGATTCATGAAAAAAACATTGCTCTTGTGCTGCGGAATACTGGCAGCCTCCTTAACAAGCTTAGCGCAATCAGCGAAAGCACCAAGTAGTCCTGTTAAACCTGCCGATTCTTCCGTTGTGAAAAAACCCACATCGAAAGCAAAGTCTTACGAACAGGTCATTACGAAGGAAGCTAAATCCAAGAAAGGATTATTCCTCACCCACCAAGTTGGCGATAAATTCTATTTCGAAATCCCGAAGAAACATTTGGGTAAAGACATGTTATTGGTCAGCCAAATCGCCAAACTTCCTTCCGGCATCGGCGGAGGCTATGTGAACGCGGGAACATCTTCGCATGAGCAATTGATCGTTTGGGAGAAATTCCAAGAAAAGATTTTGATCAAAGTTAAATCTTATGCCTCCGTGGCAGCGGATTCCTTGCCGATAAGCTTGTCGGTGAAGGCCAACAATTACGAGCCTACTTTGTACATGTTTGACATTGAAACCTACAGCAAAGATTCAAGCAACGTGGTCATTGATGTGACGAAATTTTACAGCAGTGATATTCCGGCGATGAGCGCTTTAGATGCATCCTTGCGCGAAACGCATAAGGTCAAGAACTTAGATGCTACACGTAGCTTTATCCGTTCGGTTAAATCTTTCCCCTTGAACATTGAAGTACTTCAAGATTTCACCTACAATGCATCGAAACCATCCGCGACGGCTTATACGGAGACGATCAGTTTACAGATGAATCAGTCGATGATTTTATTGCCTGAGAAACCGATGAAGCCGCGTTTATTCGATCAGCGTGTCGGATATTTTACGCAAAAGCAATACGATTATTCGAGTGAGGAATTGAAATCAGATCAAAAAACCTACATTCAGCGCTGGCGTTTAGAGCCGAAAGATATGGAGGCCTATAAGCGTGGAGAATTGGTAGAACCGATCAAACCGATTGTCTATTATTTAGATCCGGCGACTCCTGTCAAATTGCGCAAGCACATGAAAAAGGGCGTGGAAAATTGGCAAAAAGCCTTTGAGGCCGCGGGTTTTAAAAACGCCATTATTTGCAAAGACGCACCTACAAAAGAGGAAGATCCGGATTTTTCACCCGAGGATATTCGTTACTCGGTGATTCGCTATGTCGCGAGCACGACACGAAATGCGATGGGTCCAAGCGTGAGTGATCCGCGTTCTGGAGAGATTATTGAAAGTGATATCATTTGGTACCACAACCATTTGCGTTCGTACCGGAATCGATTCTTGTTGGAAACGGGCGCTGCGAATCCGCATGCACGAACGCTCAATACGCGCGATGAGGACATCGGTGAAATGATGGAAATGGTGATATCCCATGAGGTGGGACACGCTTTGGGATTCCCACATAACATGGGGGCGAGTAGTTCGTATGAAGTAGAGAATTACCGCAAGGCAGATTTCACGAATAAGGAAGGAATTTCAGCCAGCATCATGGATTATGCACGATTCAATTACATCGCGCAGCCGGGTGATCAAGGCGTTCGATTTATCCGGAAAATGGGACCCTATGATGATTATGCCGTGAATTGGGGATATCGTGTTTTGCCTGATGCCGCAACTCCTGAGGCGGAAGTACCTACATTGGATACGTGGATTGAAGCTAAGTCGGGCGACCCAAGATTCCGTTTTGGTAATCAGGGAACGACTTTTGACCCAAGTTCGCAAACGGAAGATGTGGGCAATGACCCTGTTCGCGCGAGTACCTACGCGGTGAAAAACTTGAAATATGTGGCAAAGAATTTAGCTGATTGGACGAGTAAAAAGACCAATGATTACGAAGATTTAATTGAATTAAATGACGAACTATTGAGTTCTTGGTCACGCTATGTAGGCCATGTGACGACGATGGTGGGCGGTGTTTATGAGCAATACGCGAAACCGAATCAACATATTTCGTCGTATAATCCGGTACCGAAGGCAAGCCAACAAGCTGCCGTGAATTGGTTAATATCGAATGCGTTTTCGAATGTAGATTGGTTGATCAACAAAGAAGTTGTGACGCATCATATGGCGGGTTATACAGATCGAATTCGTAGTCTTCAGGTTAGTCCGTTGAATCGGATGTTGAGCCTAGAGACCTTTGCACGCTTAGATAATAGTGCCTTGACTACACCAAACAACTACAAGACGATTGATCTTTTTCAGGATTTACGTGGAGGTATTTGGAGTGAACTATCGAGTGCGAAGTACATTGACCAATACCGTCGGAATTTACAGAAAGCCTACATCGAACGCTTGAAAGCCTTGATGACCGATCAAGCTTCTGCTCCAGCGGGACCGAATGGGCCCGTTCGGGAAAGTTTTCCTGTGGCGCAGTCGGACGTCCGTTCCATCGTTCGTGGCGAATTGAAGGCATTGCAAGCAAGCCTTACATTAGCAAAACGCAAGGTTATGGACAAAGAAGTGCGTTACCATTTGGACGATTGTTTGGATCGAGTGGCTTTAATTTTAAATCCTAGGAAGTAGCGCCTTCGACGTAACTTTTGAAGTTATTTAGGATCATTTGCCAACCGGCTTGTTGCATGTCCTCCGGGTTTTGATTCTCCGGCTCAAATTGTTCAGTTACTTTCGTTCCTGCTTCGGTGGTTTCGAAAGTAACTTGCATGTTCCGACCGTCGCCAATGAAAATATGGAGGGATTTTGCAGGGTTGATTTCAAGAAAAGTTCCCCAAAAATCAAAGCTCATCGAGCCGTCTTTGGCCGCCATTTCGTAATGAAATTCGCCACCTACTTGTAGGTCTGATTTTGCAGCAGGGCAATGCCAATCCGGCGTTGCGAAGTTCCACTGTTGAACATGTTCTGGGGAAGTCCACTTTTCCCAAACCGATTGTACGGGGGCGTTGATTGTTGTTTCTACGGTAATGAAAGCCATAAGTGATTTGCTTATTTTTTACAAATCTATCAAAAGGTGTGACCTTTTTCGCATTATTATGTAAAATATGGGGCTTTGACTATATTTGCACAAACAAAATTCGAGCACTATGATTATTGAACCTAGAATGAGAGGGTTTATCTGTTTGACATCACACCCGACAGGTTGTGAAAAAAACGTATTAAATCAAATTGACTATGTGAAGTCTCAAGGCAAAATTGCCGGGGCGAAAAAGGTGCTCGTGATTGGAGCCTCAACGGGTTTTGGTCTAGCCTCTCGCATCACAAGTGCATTCGGATCGGATGCCGCGACGATTGGCGTATTCTTTGAAAAAGCTCCTTCAGAAGGCAAAACAGCCTCTCCAGGATATTACAATAGCCTTGCTTTCGAAGCTGCGGCAGGCAAAGCAGGTCTTTATGCGAAAAGCATCAACGGCGATGCATTCTCTAACGAGGTAAAAGCACAAACCATCGATTTAATCAAGGCGGATTTAGGCCAAGTTGATTTGGTGATTTACAGTTTAGCATCACCCGTACGTCAACATCCCGTTACAGGCGTTTTGCATCGTTCGGTGTTAAAGCCTATCGGAGATACATTCTCGGATAAGACCGTGGATTTTCACACAGGCATTGTTTCGGATGTAACAATTACACCGTGTAACGATGAAGATATCGCTAACACTGTTGCGGTCATGGGTGGCGAAGATTGGCAGATGTGGATGGATGCCTTATTAAACGCGGGTGTTTTAGCAGATGGCGCAATGACCGTTGCTTATTCTTACATTGGACCCAAAGTAACTGAGCCAGTTTACCGCAAAGGAACGATCGGAATGGCAAAAGATCATTTAGAAGCAACTGCGTTTAAAATCTCGGAAGGTTTAGCCAACATTGGTGGAAAAGCATTTGTTTCGGTTAACAAGGCCTTAGTAACACAAGCAAGTTCAGCGATTCCGGTTATTCCATTATACATCTCGTTGTTGTATAAAATCATGAAAGCCAAAGGCACGCACGAGGGTTGCATCGAGCAAATCCAACGTTTATTCAGCGCGCGTTTATATACGAACGGTTCTATACCCGTTGACGAGAAAGGACGTATCCGCATCGACGATTGGGAAATGGATGATGCGGTTCAAGCGGAAGTGGCTCAATTGTGGAAAGGGGCTACCACTGAAAACCTTCCAGGCATCGGCGATTTGGCTGGATATAAATCGGATTTCTTACATCTATTTGGCTTCGGTTTTGATGGGGTAGATTACGCTGCGGAGGCCAACGAAAATGTTGAAATTCCCGGGTTAATAACCGTAGAAAAATAAATAGAAAAGCCATTCGTCAACTATCGAATGGCTTTTTTAGCTACCTATGAGCATATTTGAACGCATGCGTGCTGGTGGAATTATCCCAAACAGCGATCCGCAATGGGCGGATGTTTGGGCGATTGTGAATCAAACGATTGCGCTTGCCGCCAAGCTAAATTCTTCAGGCAATATCGATGAAATCCGGGCCATTTTATCTGAAATCATAGGCCAAACGATTGATCCCTCGACAACGGTTTTGGCTCCTTTTTCGACTAATTTTGGAAAGCATACGCGCATCGGCAAAAAGGTATTTATTAACCACGGATGTTCATTTCTGGACTTGGGAGGTATTACGATTGAGGACGATGTACTGATTGGACCGCAGGTGAAGTTGGTGACTGAAAACCATCCCGTAGACCCAAGCCAACGGAAAAGCTTAGACCTTAAAGCTGTTCATATAGGAAAAAATGCCTGGATTGGTGCAGGCGCAATTATTTTACCGGGCGTCTTCGTAGGGGAGAATTCGATTGTAGCAGCGGGTGCGGTCGTAACCAAAGATGTGCCGAGTAACAGCATCGTTGGAGGTGTGCCCGCTAAGTTCATCAAGCCAATAACCTAATTATAAATTGTCTGCAAACGGTTGGCTGTAATGCCTTTTCCCCGTTGCTTGATACAGAGCATTCGCTAATGCTGCAAAAACAGGCGGATAGGCTGGTTCGCCCATGCCCGTCGGGTCAATGTCATTTTTGACAAAATGGACATCTATATTCTTGGGAGCTTCATGATGCCGAATCATGCGATAGGTATCAAAATTACTGCTTTGGGGAACCCCTTTTTCAATGGTCATTTTGCCATACATGGCTGCGCCAATCCCATCGATGATTCCACCTTCGGAAAGATTTTTGGCCGCATCGGGATTGATTACGATACCGCAATCCACCGCACAACAAACATTTTCGATGATGGGGTTGCCGTCTTGCATACGTAATTCGAGTACATGCGCGGCGTAAGAATCATGGCAGAAATAGGCAGATAAGCCCATTTTTTTCGTTTTCTTTTTCGCATCCCATTGTGATTTTTCACGAAGTAATTCAAGGACTTTAATGAAACGATCGGGCTCATATTCATTGTTTTTACCTACTGGATTTGCTTGTGCCCGCTTCAATAATGCAAGCCTAAAATCGAAGGGGTCTTTGCCAGCTAATTCGGCTACTTCATCCAAAAAGGATTGCTCGGCTGCGGCCATGAAATTAGAGCGTGGTGCCCGAAAGGAACCAACGGTAATGTTGCTATCAATGGTCCAGTCTTCAGCTAGGTAATTGTCAACGGCACCGGCTGGAAAGCGATTCGGATATAAGGGGGATTCAGGCGTACCCCCCGTTTTTACATGAAACCCAATTAATTG
>JACCDX010017516.1_pt1 | contig 86932 bp, 84 predicted proteins | sample 7449681 | NCBI WGS metagenome assembly JACCDX01 (sample SAMN15323450, study PRJNA562643) | freshwater metagenome | isolation source: river surface water | place: USA:Blue River Watershed | collected 2017-08-18 | reverse complement strand
TCATGTATTTCTTGATACACTCCCTCATCGCTGCTCACGCGCCTAGCCATCTCTTCAAATGGCGTCGGATTTAGCTCTGATGAATTTGAATTCTGGCTTTGTTGCGTTTGCGCTGCGCGATAAGAATCAATTAATCCCAAATTTAGAATTGAGCGAAATTTCTGGCGTTCAAGCGGATGAAAACAAACTGTTTTATCCAAGCTTTTAGGATCAAAAACATCAATATCTTCAACTGCCACATTGTAATCGCCGCCAAAAACTTGGATTTCATCAAGTTTAAGAAGGTTTGTAAAATGAGCTTCCAAAGCATCAAAAAATTTCATTTTATAGATGAATTTTGGCGATTCTTCTAAAGATTCGCCATTAGCTAATTCACCGCCGCCATTTGGCACATAAATTGAAGCAATGCGAATCGCTTTGCCCGTAACGGAAATTACGCCTTCAATATAGCGAGCTTGTTGATTTTCATTGCCAAAAAGATTTTGACTTTCGCCAAGAGTTGGCGCATTTGGCAGTGTTTTTATCACATCTTCAATTCTGAATTTTGATAAAATTGCCACGCCATTATAGCTTTTTTGTCCACTTACAGCGGCGTTATAACCAGCTTCAAGAAATGCATCAAAAGGAAATTCGCTTTCTATACATTTTAATTCTTGTAGCAAAACAATATCGGGATTGGAATTTTTTAACCATTCTAAAACTCTCGGTAGGCGCGCTTTTATTGAATTTACATTGAAGCTGGCGATTTTGATTTGGGTCATTTTAACTTTTTTCAATGCGGTTATTTATGTCATTCTTTAGCTGCGCTTTCAAGGGCAAGCAAATTATAAATCTTTCATGAAATGAAGGCCGCGAATGTGAAAACCTTCTTTGAAATAAAGGGAATGGGATTTTTTATTTTCAGTGTAGGAATCAAGAACCACCTTATCGCAACCTAGTTCTTTGCCAATTTTTTCAATTTCTTGTAAAATTTTCTTGCCAATTCCGAAGCCGCGTTTTTCTTCATCAACTATAAAGCTGGAAACTTGGATATAGCGGCCGCAATAAAGCATGCGCAAAATCCAATAACCAGCAATTCCAACGATTTCTTCGCCCAAAAAAGCCGCAATAATTTTAAAATCATTCATTTCGATCATTTCAATTAATTGCTTTTCGTAGTTATTGAAATCGATGTGAGGATAGCGTTGCTTGATTATTTTATATGCCTGAAGCATTTCCTCTTTTCGGGTAAGTTTCCTGATGTTGATTTCGTGATTCATTATAGGTTTTTTAGTTGCTGTTCAAGGTTTGCAGCCCAGTAAGTAATGCTTCCGGCGCCGGCAAAAAATATAATATCTCCTGCTTTTATTAACGGCTTGATGATGGCTGCTAAATTTTTTTCATTATTTAATTTTATCACATTCTTATGGCCGGCATTTGTGATTCCGGCCAATAAATCATCTTGCGAAGCGCCTTCGATTGGCGATTGTCCGGCTGAATAAATTTCTGAAACAATTACAAAATCGGCATCAGAAAAAGAGCTGCAAAATTCGCTGAATAAATTTTTAACGCGGGAATATTTATGAGGTTGAAAAACGCAAATCACCTGGTTTTTTCCGGCTAATTTTCTTGCTGCTTTTAATGTGGTGGAGATTTCAGTTGGATGGTGTCCGTAATCGTCAATAATTGCTGCGCCATTATATTCGCCAACCTTGGTAAATCTTCGTTTCACGCCATTAAAAGCCAGCAATCCTTGGCGAATTTTTTCAGCAGAAATTTTAAGGAAATCGCCAATTGCAATTGCAACTAAAGCATTGCTGGCATTGTGTTCGCCATAAACTGGCATTTTTAAATTTTTTAATTCGCGACCATCTTTAAAAACGGCATCAAAGCTTAATCCGCCAGCATTCATGGTGATATTTTTTGCCATTAAGTCGGCACTTTTTTTAGCTGAATAAGTGAATAAGTTTTTTTTGTGATTTTTTAACTTTTCGTAAAGCTTCTCAACTTCAGGATTATCAATGCATAAAACGCATAATCCATTCTCAGGAATTTGTTCAGCATATTTCTCAAAATAGCTTTTTTGCTTCTCGAATGAGCCGTTATATCCACTAAATTCAAGATGCTCTGGCTCAATGTTTGTAATCGCGCCAATAAAGCTTGGTAAATTAACAAAACTTCCATCTGATTCGTCGGATTCGGCAATTAAATGTGAGCCATGTCCAACTTTTGAGTTGCTGCCAAAATAATGAATTACACCGCCATTTATAACTGTTGGATCAAGATCTCCGAATTCAAGAACAAGAGAAGTGATGCCAGTTGTGCTGGTTTTTCCATGAGTTCCAGCAATTGTTATGCCTTTATATTCGCGCATTATGATCGCCAAAAGTTCGGCGCGAGTTATAATTGGAATATTCCTTTTTTGCGCTTCAATAATTTCAGGATTTTCGTTTTTGATAATTGAGGTTTGTACGATTAACGAAACATCGTTGGTGATATTTTTAGCTTCATGTCCAACAAAATAAGTGGCGCCGGCATTGCGTAACTTTGTGGTTAAATAATTTTCAGATAAATCAGAGCCTTGAACTGCAATGTCTAATTTTCTTAAAATGAATGCCAAAGCGCTCATTCCGATTCCACCAAGTCCAATAAAATGAACTTTTGTTTGTTTTTTTAATTCTTGAAAATCCATGAAATTTCTTTTTGAAAATAATGATGAAGCCGCCAGTGGAGCCAAACGGGCGCGCAAGGTAAGAAGGCAAATTTATTTGTAAAACTAAAAAAATGCAGCGTAAAAAAATCGATCAAATTTTTAAAATTTGGCAAGAAAATAATAGCCATCCCAAAACGGAGTTAGTTTATAGCAATAATTACACACTGTTAGTCGCTGTGGTTTTGTCGGCGCAAAGTACTGATATTGGCGTTAATAAGGCAACAAAAGAGCTTTTTAAGATTGCTGATACGCCGCAAAAAATGCTGGATTTGGGGGAGGTTGGGCTGAAAAAATATATCAATACAATTGGTCTTTATAATGGCAAAGCGGCCAATATAATTAAGCTTTCGCAGGCTTTGCTGGATGATTATAATTCAGAAGTGCCAGAAGATTTTGAAAGCTTGAAATCTCTTGCTGGAGTTGGTCAAAAAACCGCAAATGTCGTCTTAAATTGTGCCTTTGGACATCCAACAATTGCCGTTGATACTCATGTTTTTCGCGTGGCTAATCGAATTGGTTTTGTGCGTGAAAATACTCCAGAAAAAACGGAAATTTCTTTGTTAAAAAATATTCCAAAAAAATGGCAAATTCACGCTCATCATTGGATGATTTTGCATGGAAGATATGTTTGTAAGGCGCGAAAACCAGAATGTGATAAATGCAATATTGGCCATATTTGTGAAAAGAATTTTATCTAAGGCTTTAAAAATACTTGCAAAAAAGCTCGCCTTTTCTAGTTTGCGCCGCCCATTTCTTTTTGAATTTGCTGGAAATTGCAGCAAATCATCAGTTCTGCCTTCCTTTTTGGGATTGTAGCTCAGCGGTTAGAGCAGGACGCTCATAACGTCTTGGTCGCAGGTTCGATCCCTGCCGATCCCACCATTCGCTTTTATTTTAAATTTTAGCGTTTTTCAGAGTAATTTTCTGATTTAAGCTTGCTTTTGTGAGCTTCGAAATTCGCAGGTCAAAGGCAATCTACCTGCGTTTTGGGCCTATTAACTATCAATTAAAAATGACATGCCAAAAATGAAAACAAACAGCGGTGCCAAGAAGAGATTCAAGGTTACTGGAACTGGTAAGATCGTTCATAAACAAGCTGGAAAAAGACATAACTTGGGCAAAAAAAGCCAAACAAGAATCAGAAATTTGCGTAAAGGCGCAGTTCTTTCTGACGGTCATGCAGCTAGCGTTTTAAAGCATAAAATGCCTTATAATCGCTAATAATTAAATGAAGGAGATCTTATGAGTCGTGTTAAAAGAGGTGTCGCTAAAAAAGCCAGACACAAAAAAATCTTAAAAATGGCGAAAGGCTATCGTGGCCGCGCCAAAAATTGTTATCGTATTGCAATTCAAAGAGTTGAGAAAGCTTTGCGTTATGCTTATCGCGATCGTAAAGCCAGAAAAAGAGACTTCCGCGCTCTTTGGATTCAGCGAATTAATGCCGCAACTCGCGAGCATGGTTTAATTTATTCAAAATTTATTAGTGGCTTGAAAGCAGCTCATATCGATCTTGATAGAAAAGTGCTTTCTGATCTTGCTACAAGAGAGCCGGAAACTTTCGCTAAAATTGTTGAGAAAGTGAAGGCTTCTTTAAAATAGTAATTCATAACCGTCAAAATCTGGCGGTTATAAGTTTAAAAATATGAAGCTTTACAACGCTTTAATCAAAAAAAGTGAAGAAGGAAAAATCTCCGAGATAATTTTAATCAAGGAAGGTTTTTCCTTTTTTGCTTTCTTATTTGGACCACTTTGGTTCTTTTATCATAAGATGTGGAAAGAGGCTTTAACACTGATTGCGCTTGATACTTTTTTTGGTCTTTATTCCAAAATTGCCGGCTTTCCTAATGAAGTTTTGTTACAAATTTCTTTCGCCATTATTGTTGCTGCAAATGCTAATTTTTGGTTTTGCGCCCATCTTTTAAGAAAAAAATATATTTTTTTTGGCCTGATTTTTGCCGATAATCAAGATGGCGCAATGTTGAGTTTGGGCAAAAATTTTTCGAATAACTCTTTTGATGAATCAATCTTAAATTCTTAGCATGAGAACAGTAATTATCGATTACGGCGCTGGTAATGTTGAGTCGGTTTATAATGCCTTGATCGAGTGCAACTTGGGTGAGGAAATAATTATTTCAAAAGAAGTTTCTGATATCAGATCCGCTAATCACCTTATTTTACCTGGCGTTGGAGCTTATAATGATTGCATGAATGGGCTAAAATTTTCAGAAAATTTAGTTTCCGAAATAAGAAAGCAGGTTCTGGTAGAAAAAAAGCCGTTTTTGGGAATTTGTGTTGGAATGCAGGTTTTATCATCGGTTGGTTATGAAAATGGGGAGCATGCTGGGCTTGGCTTCATTAATGGTAGGGTAGAGAAAATTGCTGATAAAATTGACTTAAAAATTCCTCACATGGGATGGAATGACATCTCTATTTTAGCAAAACACCCAATTCTTGCTGGAATTGAAAGCGGAGAGCATTTTTATTTTGCCAATTCTTATCATTTTATTTGTCAAAATGAGCATCATGTTGTCGCCGATTTTGATTATGGCTCAAAGCTTGCTGCCATTGTTGCTAAAGAAAATATTGTTGGCATTCAATTTCACCCCGAAAAAAGTGGCGAGGCGGGTTTAAAAATTCTAAAAAATTTCCTTAATTGGCGCCCATAAAAAGAAAGTGAAAATTTCTCAATTCATGAACCAAGCCTTATTTGATAAGGATTCTGGTTATTATAAATCAAAAAATCCGATTGGAAAAAATTCTGATTTCATTACCTCTCCAGAAATTTCGCAGGTTTTTGGTGAGTTAATAGCTGCATATTTAGTGCAAATTTTTAGCGCCAAAAAATTGCCCATTTCTTTGGTTGAAATGGGCGCTGGAAGAGGAACTTTATTTTACGATATTTTGCACTTAATTAAAAAATTGGCTGATAAAGAAGTAAGCCAAGCTCTTGATTTTCTTAAGTTAGCAACCTTTGCAATTATTGAAATAAATCCAGTTTTGCAAAAAATTCAGCAAGAAAAATTGAGCGATTTTAAGGTTTCTTGGTATGAAAATTTTACCGAATTTCTTGCTAAAAATCGCGGTGAAATATTTTTTGTAAGCAATGAATTGTTTGATTGTTTTGCCATTGATCAATTTGTTTTAACTGAAATTGGTTGGCGTGAGCGCGTGATTGTTGATGGTAAATTTTCTTTGGCTGAGTTTGATAAAAAAACGCATGAATTCGTCGAAAGCAAAATTAATCATTTAGCCCCGATTGGTGCGGTTTTTGAATATAGCGCTGATGCGGAAAATTTTATGAATCAACTTTGTCGAGCTTTAAAAAAAGTTGGTGGAATGGCTGTGAATATTGATTATGGCTACTTTGAAAATCGTTATTACAACAGTTTGCAAGCGGTAAAAAATCATCAAAAAGTTAATGTTTTAAAAGAGGCGCCAAATTGCGATATTACGGCTCATGTTAATTTTAAATCTTTGGATTTGATCGCAAAAAATCACCATCTTAGCTCTTCTTTGATTTCGCAGGGTTATTTTTTACAAAGCCTTGGAATTGAGGATCGCAGACATAAATTAATTGCGACTAATCCAAAAAATTATCTAGAAATAAATTCTGCTATTGATCGCTTAATTGCCCCAGATCAAATGGGGGAACTCTTCAAAACACACATCATCTGGAAATAATTATGAAAGAATTTTGCCAAAATGGCGAAGATAAAATCTTGTCTTCGTCTTATGATATTGCGCTGCGCCATGATTTTGGCGTTGAGGAAGTTTTGCAGCTTTTTGCGCTGCCTTTTAATGATTTGATTTTCAAAGCCGCCGAAATTCATCGCGCCAATCACGATCCAAATGCAGTTCAAATTAGCACCTTGCTTAGCATTAAAACCGGATCTTGCCCAGAAAATTGTAAATATTGTCCGCAATCAGCTCATTACGATACTGGCTTGGGTAAAGAATCTTTGATGCCAATTGATAAAATTTTAGAAGCGGCTGAAGCGGCTAAAAATGCGGGCGCATCTAGATTTTGTATGGGCGCGGCTTGGAGAAATTTGCACGATCGCGATGTTGAAAAAATTTGCACGATTGTTGATGAGGTTAAAAAAACTGGCCTTGAAACTTGTATGACTCTCGGCATGTTAACAGAGTCGCAAAGCAAGAAACTCAAGGATGCCGGCCTTGATTATTATAATCACAACATCGACAGCTCGCCAGAATTTTACTCAGAAATTATAACCACGCGTAATTTTGAAGATCGTCTTAATACTCTAAAAAATGTGCGCGAAGCCGGCTTAAATGTGTGTTCCGGCGGCATTGTTGGCATGGGCGAAAAGCGCGAAGATCGTGCAAAAATGTTAATTGTTTTGGCGAATTTACCAAATCATCCACAATCCGTGCCAATCAATATGTTGGTAAAAGTTGCGGGTACGCCGTTAGATAAAGTTGAAGATTTAGATCAATTTGAATTTATTCGAACAATTGCTGTGGCTAGAATTATGATGCCGAAATCGGCGGTGCGCTTGTCAGCGGGCCGCGAAAATATGAACGAGCAAACCCAAGCCTTGTGTTTTTTAGCGGGCGCTAATTCAATTTTTTACGGCGAAAAACTTCTAACCACTGCCAATCCAGAAATGGAAAGAGATCAGAATTTGTTTGAGAAGCTGGGAATTCGCGGGAAGTAATTTTTTCGATTAGAACATTTGAAAAAATCAAATCACCACTAGATTTTGAGGCTCAACACCGCCAAAAAAACTCGCAACGATATGGAAAATTCATCAATAAATTCAAAAACCAAAATAACTCAAGTTGGGTTAAGAAACGCTGCTATTGCTTTAATTTGCGGCTTTGTCGCCAAGGTAATATGCGACTATTTTTGCGCGAAAAATTTGATTATAAATCTTTCAAAGTCAGCCGACTTGATATCGAATGAAAATATCGTTGATTCGATCTCTTTTGCTAATCAGGTGGGCAGATTAGATTTGGTTTCTTTATGTATTGCTTTGCTTGGCTTGGTTCTTGGGTTTGGAGCTATTTATGGGTTTATGCATATTAAAGAAGACGCTCATCGAACTGCAGAGCATGAGGCCAAGGAATTTCTTAAGAAAAATGGTCGACAACTTATTAAAGAAGTTTTGGCTTCAGAGGCCAATAATGCTGAAGCCATGACTTTAAGTGCTAAGAAGATGGCGAGAGAAGAAAAAAAAGCTGGTACGGAATACGGAGAATTGGGAAATGAAAGTTTTGAAAATGAATAAATGACAAATAAAAATCTAAAAGACCTCCTAAACAATCTTCCAGTCAACATTGAAGGAATGATTCGTCTTCACGGAATTGAGCTTGATAAGAACGCCAAATTAGCTTCTAAATTAAGCGGTGAGATTCGAAAAATAGGAGAAGAAGACTACAAAATTTCAGTTCAGGAAGCTGATCACTATTACAGAAAGCGTTTTACAATGGCTCATGAGTTGGGGCATTTTTTGCTTCACAAGGATAAAATTGGAGACGGCATAAACGACACCCCTGCTTACAGAACTTCTAATACAGACGATCTTTTTAACACCAGCATTACTTCAGATCATGAGGCTGAGGCAAATGCTTTTGCGGCAGCTCTTTTGATGCCAAAAGAGGCAATCGAGCATTATTTTCTGGAAGAAGGGAAAACGCCCAAAGAAATGGCGGTAATTTTTCAGGTTTCCGAAAAAGCTTTGGAAATCAGAATCAGAAATCTTGCTCTAAAGCAAAAAATTTTAACTAACTAAAAACAGGAGAAAAATGTCAAAAATTGAAGAAAAACTTTCGGAACTTGGAATCGAATTACCAACCCCAGCGGCGCCAGTGGCGAATTATGTTGGGTTCGTAAAATCGGGAAATTGCGTTTTTGTTTCAGGTCAGTTGCCGCTTGAAGCTGGAAAATTGCAATTTGTTGGAAAGGTTGGTTCAGAAATTTCCGCCGAAGACGCCAAAAAAGCCGCACGCTTGTGCGCAATCAACATTCTTGCTCAATTAAAAGTCGCCTGCGAAGGCGATTTGCAGCGCGTCATGAAATGCGTAAAACTCGGGATTTTCGTTAACGGCGAAGCTAATTTTAAAGATCATCCTGCGGTTGCAAATGGCGCTTCTGACTTGATGGTTGAAGTTTTAGGTGATGCTGGAAAACACGCACGCGCTGCGGTTGGATCAGGATCTCTCCCTTTTGGAGTTTCGGTTGAAGTTGATGCGATTTTTGAGATTAGATAATTTTTTGATTATCAAAGATTCTAGGTTTTTGGAAAAAGGCCGACATTGTTCGGCCTTTTTTATATTTGTTGCGCGGATGATTTGAGCTATAATTTGAGATCATTATTTTTGTGAAGATCAACATTTAAAACCAAGCCAAAACCAATCATCATTGTTGCCATAATTGTTCCGCCGTAAGAAACAAAAGGAAGTGGCGCACCAACCACGGGAATTAAGCCCATTACCATTCCCATATTTATGAACATATGAACAAAAAATATGTTAATTATGCCCATCACCAAAAGTCGGCCATATTGATGTTTGGTCTTTGTGGCAATTGAAATGCCGATGGCGATAATCGCTGAATAAATTATGATCGTAAAAACGCTTCCCAAAAAACCCAATTCCTCAGAAAGCATCGTAAAAATAAAGTCAGTTTGCTTTTCTGGCAAAAAGTTTAATTGGCCTTGCGTGCCATTTAAATAGCCTTTTCCAGCAAAACCACCAGACCCAATAGCAATTTTGGATTGAATTATATTGTAGCCACTTCCAAGTGGATCGTTCTTTGGGTTTAAAAATGTTAAGACTCGCTGTTTTTGATAATCATAAAGTAAAAAGCTCCAAGCGAATGGAATCGCGACTAAAGTTGCAATTCCAACCGAAATGAATTTCCACATTTTAACGCCAGCCAAGAAAAGAACTGATGCACCAACCAGGCAAAGTATTGCGCCTGTTCCGAGGTCGGGTTGGTAAAAGATAAAACAAGCGGGAACGGCAATTAATAATATCGGAATTATAAGAAATTTTATTTTGCCAATTTCTTCGGCCTCAATGTTATAAAAATAGCGCGCCAATGCAAAAACCGTGCTTAATTTCATGATTTCTGAAGGCTGAATTGTTATTGGTCCAAGTTTGAACCAGCGAGTTGCGCCCATGGCGTTATGACCCATTACATCGACAATAATTACTAAAATTAAAGCCGATCCATAAAAAAGGTAAGAAAGTTTGAACCAAATTTTTATGTCGGTGATGGCGATAAAAATCATTAAAGGAAAAAAGGCGCAGAAGAAACCAAGTTGCTTTATAAGCCAAGGTCTAAAGCTGCCGCCACCGGCTGAGTAAAGCATGATAAAGCCTACAAATGCCAAAATGGTAATGAGTGAAACCAAGAGCCAGTTTAGTTTTTCTAGTCTTTCAGAAAGGGGAGTTTTTTCTTGCTCGAATAAGGAGAGAGTTTTTGGCATGAAATTTGGCGATGAAATCTGTATCAAGGGCGGCGGCGAATTAAGACGGCTTGAATTATTAATCAAGCTTCTTTACTTTCGTAAAAGTCTTTTTCACAAGTCGTAAGAAACCAATCCCAGCCTTTATCCGCAAAGAATGTCCGAAAGCAGCAAAGTTAACAAAAAAAGTAAGCTTAAAATAAAAAGTTGGTATTCTAATCGCTACCAAATAGTTCTGATTCAGCGTAATGTTTTGCTGTTATTTACTTTGGTTTCGATGTTTTCTGTGGCGGTGGCGGTTATTTTTGTAAAAACAATAATGTCTTCAAAGTCTTTGGAGCCTTATGTTATTGAGGTTGAGCAAAAAAGTGGAGTCGCAACAGTGGTTGATCAAATGACATCACAAACTTTTACTGGCGATCAAGTAATTAGAAGATATTTTATTAATGAATTTATTCAGTCGGCATTTGCTTATGAACCTTCAGCCGAAAATAAAAAAAATTTTGATAAAGTTAGGGTTTTTTCGTCTCAGCCGGTTTTTATTAATTATCGCAATAGATTGAAGGAATATGGAGCCGATTCTTTTGTTAGCGTTAGAATTAAGACAATTCTTTTTACCGAATCTAATGCGGCTCAAGTTAGAGTTGTTCAGCAAGTGAAAAAATCGCAAGATTCTGTAGCAGTTAATAAAGATTATTTGATCAATTTGAATTTCTATTTTGCGCCAGAAAATAATTTAAGCATGGAGGATAGATTAATTAATCCTCTTGGGTTTCAAATCAGTAAAATCAATATCGCCGAAGAGGTTTTTAATTATTAGTTGAATGAGTTTTAGACGCATAACCCAAACATTTATTTTCGTCTATTTCGCTCTCTTTGCCTTGCCTAATGTTATTTTTGCGCAAGTTCCAATTACTACCGATTCAAGAATCAGAACTTTAGTTTATAATCCAAACGAAGTTTATGAGTTAAAATTTTATTATAATTATCAGTCTTTTATTGAGTTTTCTGAAGACGAGGAAATTGAGATGATTTCAATAGGGGAAGCTTTTGCTTGGCGACTGACTCCCGCTGGGAAAAGATTATTTATTCGCCCTTTAGAAATCGCTGCTCATACAAATATGACAATTATTACCAATAGAAGAACTTATCATTTTGATATTAGATCTGATGAATTCACTGGCAAAGCTGACGAAGATTTGGTTTATACTATTAGATTTTTCTATCCTCAGGTTGGTCAACCTCTCCCGCTTCCTCCTCAATTAACAACTCCAAATGTTGCTGCACCTGTTGCGGCTCCCCCTCCTAAGGTCGAGGCTGCAAGATCAATCATTAAAACACCATTTCCGGGCGCTAGGGTTGATGAGCCAATCTCTGGAGTAATTACAAGAAATCCGGAAGGAAATGAGATGAATTTTGACTATTCTTTGGCGGGCAAATCTGACAATATCGTTCCTTTAAAAGTTTATGACGACGGCAACGAAACTTATTTTCAATTCGCCAACGACAATCTAGTGATTCCTTCAATTAGTTCGGTTGATTTATTTGGCGGGGAAACACAATTAACTTATATAATTCGCGATAATTATGTTGTAGTGCCTATAATAAATCGCCAATTCACTCTTCGATTGGCCGAGAGTCTGCTTTGCATTTATAACAATAAAATTCTCAAAGGAAAATAAGCTCTTGGCGCAATTTAATTTAAAGCTCCAAAATTAACTCTTCGCGATAAAATTCATATTTGTTGAATCGCTTTAAGAAGCTCATCCCAAGCAAAGATTGCCCCATTTCAGATTTATTTATTGAGGCATTAACTTTTTCAAACTTTCGATCTGCTATCCATATCTCATCTAGCACAATGTTAGCACCAGAGGTTTTACCATTTGCTGTTTGGTAGATTTTGTTAAAATTTAATTTTTCAAAATTAACGCCTATTCTTTTTGCCTCTTTTTGGCTAATTATCACATCGCTTGCTCCGGTATCAATCATGAATCTCACATCAAGATTGTTAATTTTTGTATCGATGTAGAAATGTCCATCTTGTGCAATTTTTATAACAATTTGCCCATTTTTATTTATTGTGGGGCTTGTTGGACTTACGGCGCTAAAAATTTTATCTTTAAATTCAATTAATTGATAACGATAAGTGTACAAAGACACAAAAAATAATGCCACAAAGCCCCAAAGAGCAATATATTGTAAAGTTTTTGCAAAAGGCATTTCGCGAGATAGAAGTCTGGGCGCCATAAATGCCAGCAATAGGGCAATATAAGCAAAATTTTGCCAATCAGATTCGTTTAAATTGTTAAAATTCATTTTCTAGTTCTTTTAAAATTGCTAAAACTTGTAAATTTTCTTCATTTTTCCCAATGCTTAAGCGCAAGCAGTTCGGAAGAGAGTAGCTACTCATTTCGCGTAAAATTATTGAGTTTTCTAAAAATTTTGCATTTGCTAATTGGCATTTTCTTTCGCTGCCAAAATCAAGTAATATAAAATTTGCAACCGATGGGTGGGCTTTAATATGAGTTAAATTTTCGATTTCGGCGAAGAAAAATTGTAACCATTTTTTGTTATGAGATCTTGAGTTGTTGAAAAATTCATCATCTTTTAGCGACTCAATTGCTGCAAGCTGCGCCGGACCGCTAACATTAAAAGGGCCGCGAATTTTATTTAAAATATCTGCGACATAAAGTGAGGAGTAAGACCAGCCAATTCTTAATGAAGCTAATCCATGAATTTTTGAAAATGTACGAGTCATGACTATATTTTCATTTTCATTCACCAAATTAATCGCATTTGGATAATCATTATTTTCTACAAACTCTTCATAGGCGTGATCAAGAACAATAAGTATATTGCTAGGAATATTTTTTATTAATTTATCAATTTCTTCTTTTGTTAAATATGAGCCAGTTGGGTTGTTTGGATTGGCTATGAATATAATTTTTGTTTTACTTGTTGCTGCTGCAATAATTGCATCAATGTCAGTTTTGAGATTCTTTTCTTTAACTTTTATTGCTTTGGCACCAACTTTTGTTGCAGAAATTGGGTACATTAAAAAGCCATATTCGCTATAAATTATTTCTTCATCATGTTGTGCAAAAGCTGAAGTAAGAAGGGCTATAATTTCGTCGGAGCCCGCTCCGCAAACTATTTTGTTTTGGTCTAAGTTGTATTTGTTGGCTAAGGCTTCGCGTAGTTCCGTGCAAGACCCGTCTGGATAAATCATTAAGTTTGAAGCGTGGTCATTATAAGCTTTGATTGCTAATTTGCTTGATCCAAGAGCATTTTCATTGGATGAGAGTTTTATCGCTTTTTTATTTCCAATTTTAGCTTTTCCTGGTTTGTAAGTTTCTATCTCAAAAAGATGCGCATTTGCTTTGGGCGTTTTATTATTTTTTTTCATGTGAAACTTTTTTAAGATTTTTTAGTAAATTTTGAATTTTGGTAAAATCATTAAATTTGATAATTATTTTACCATTATCTTTAAAAGAGTTGTAAGAAATTTTTGTTTCCATTTCTAAAATTTCTGAGAACTGATTTTCTAATTCGACCAAATGAGCGCTGTTTACAAAGCGAATTTTTGATTCTGTTTGCACCAAAACCGGAATATTTTTTACTTTTTCTATTCTTTCGTCGCGAACTAGATTTTCAGTGTCTCGAACGGTTAAAGATTCAGAGAGAATTTTTTGCGATAAAAATTCAGGATTTGTTGAATTTATTATTGCTCTAGCATGTCCCATTGAAATTAATTTTTTATCCAAAAGATCACGAACCGATTGCGGCAGACTTAATAATCTTAGTAGATTTGCGATGTGGCTACGACTCTTCCCCACTTGTTGCGCAATTTGTTCTTGTGAATACGAAAATTCAGAAATTAATTTTTGATAACCAGATGCCTCTTCTATCAAAGAAAGATCGCTTCTTTGGATATTTTCAATAATCGCCATTTCTAAGGCTTCATGATTATTGATCTTTTTTATTATTGCAGGAATTTGTTTGATGCCGGCAATTTTTGTAGCACGGAATCTTCTTTCGCCGGCAATGATCTCATATTTATTATCTTCGCTTTTACGCAAAATAATTGGCTGAATTAAGCCATTTGCTTTTATCGATTCCGCTAATTCTTGTAGTTCATTTTCATCAAAATTGACTCGAGGCTGATAAATTCCTGCAACTATTTTCTCAACATCGATTAATTCCACGACTTTTTGATTGTTACCTTGTGGTAATGAGTTATTTTTTATTTTGCTTTCGCCAATTAGAGCTGAAAGGCCGCGTCCGAGTTTCTGATTGTTTGATTCATTCATAGTTTATAGTTTTTCTTTTTGTAAAATCTCCTTAGCCAATTTGCTGTAAGCAATTGATCCAGGGCATTGAGGATCGTAAATTATTCCCGGAAGGCCATGCGAAGGAGCTTCCGAAAGTTTTACATTTCGTGGAATGCTATTTTTAAAAACTTTTTCTTGTAAAAAGTTCCGAACATCAATTTCCACCTGCTCTGTAAGTTTGTTGCGTCTATCGCGCATTGTTAGAATTATTCCACCAATTGCTAAGTGATGATTCAAGTTTTCTCTAACCAAATCTAGTGTTGTAAGGAGATGACTTAATCCCTCAAGCGAGAAGAATTCGCATTGCATTGGAATTAAAATAGAATCGGAGGCTGATAAAGCATTTATGGTTAAAATTCCAAGAGATGGAGGACAGTCGATAAAAATATAGTCAAAATCGTGAATAATTTCTTTTAATGACTTTCTTAATAAAAATTCTCGCTTCTCAACATTTATCAACTCAATTTCACAGGCTGACAAATCTACTGTTGCGGTTATGAGTTTTAGGTTGGCAATTTTGGTTGGAACCATTGATTCGTGAATGTGCGATTCGCCGATTAAAATTTCATAAATGGTTTTTTGTCTTTGCGAAAGCTCAATTCCAAAGCCAGTGCTGGCATTTCCTTGGGGATCTAGGTCAATTAGAAGAACTTTCTTTTTTAAAATGGCGAAGCTGGTCGCAAGATTTATTGCTGTTGTTGTTTTTCCTACTCCGCCTTTTTGATTTACGATTGAAAATATTTTGGCGCGTTTGCGATGCGTTGTCATGATTTTGAAGGTTTAAAATTTTGATGGTGGCTCAAAATTTATGAAATTTTGGTTTGGAGGGGTAAGTAAATTATTTTTCTAAGGATTTTTAAATTAAAAATGTTTCACATGAAAATCATCTTTTATTTTTAAAGAAATTTTGTAGCAGATTTTTCGATTCTGTTTCTGAAATTCTGGAATAAATTTCTGGTTTATGATGACAATTTTTGTTTGAAAAAAAGTGAACCCCATTTTCTATGGCGCCAAATTTTTCATCAGAAATTGCATAATAAACCCTTTTAATTCTTGCGAGTGATATGGCTGCGGCGCACATAGCACAAGGCTCTAAGGTTATGTATATGTCGCAATTATCGAGTCGGGACGATTTTTTAAATTTTGCTGCATTTCTTATTGCTAAAATTTCGGCATGTGCGGTTGGATCGTGTAATTTTATATTTTGATTGAAAGCTGCTGATATTATTTTTCCATTCTCAACTACAACCGCTCCAACTGGAACTTCATCGCTATTGAAAGCTAACTTTGCTTGATTCAGAGCTTCTTCCATCGGGGATTTTTTCATAATTCTTTTGCGCGCTTAAAAATTCTAAAAAAATTTTCGGTGGTTTTTTTTGCCACTTCTTCAGCGTTTTCACCCTTTAATTCGGCAATAAATTCAACAATATTTTTTGTAAAAGCTGGTTGATTCTGTTTTCCGCGATAAGGAACTGGAGAAAGGTAGGGAGAGTCGGTTTCTACTAACATGAATTCGAGCGGAATTAGTTTTACTATTTCTTGCAACTCTATGGCATTTTTAAAGGTTACTATGCCAGAAATTGAGATATAAATTCCTAAATCTAGGGCTTTAAAGGCTAATTCTTTTGAGCTAGAAAAGCAGTGAAGAAGGGCTGGAAAATTTTGATTTTTCTGCTCCCTTTCTAAAATTTCCATCATATCAAAATCGGCATTTCTGCTGTGAATTATGGTGGGTAAATTGGTTTTTTGTGATGCATTTATATGTTCCAAGAAGCTTTCTTTTTGCTCACTTTTACTTGATTGGTCATGATAAAAATCTAGTCCGGTTTCGCCAATCCCAATAATTTTTGGATGTAAATTACAAATTTCGATAATTTTTTCTGCTCTTATTTTTGGCTCTTCAATAATGTTGCAAGGATGGTTTCCAATTGAGGCGTAAATGAAATCGTGATTTTTTGTATATTTTAAAATTTTCTCGATTTCAGAAATTCTGGTGCAAATGGTTTGTAAAATTTTTACATTACAATCCTGAGAATTTTGTATTATTTCTTCAATATTTGCACCGCTTTTTTCAATCAAATCAAGGTGGCAGTGGCTATCAACTATAAAGTTTTGCATTTGTTGCTCTAATTTGCGTTGAGGAAATATTCATGTTTTTAGTTCTAAAGATTTGATATTTTGAGGTTGAGATTGCTTTCCATGATTTGGTTTTTTTGATTTTGCCCAAAAATGTTTCCCGTGAAAAAATCGCCAAATTAATTTTTTTGGTAATTTCAGAAAAATTTTCCCACTGATGAAAGTTTTCCAAATTATCAGCTCCCATAATCCAAAAAAATTCTGTAGTTTTATATCTCGAATTTAGCCTTCTTAGTAAGCGATAAGTGTAGATATCGTTAAATTTTTTAATGTGTATTCGAGATTTTGAAGAGGTTAGCTTTCGACATTCGTGCAAGCGATTTTCGTAACTTGCATAAATCTTTGGATTTTTTAATGGATTTCTTTCGGTTGGAATCCACCAAACTTGGTTTAGAGAAAGTTTTTTGATGGCTAAATTGCTGATATAAATATGTCCAAGATGAGGTGGATTGAAGCTTCCGCCAAGGATTCCTACGCGCATTTAAGCCAAAATTAAAGCTAAAGCGATTATTGCTCCATAAACAATATTCGATTTAAAGGTTTTGAGACATTGAGTGGGGATAGTAAGATCACATTTTTGAATTTTTAAATTCAAATAAAGGTCGGCCAATAAAATAGTGATAAAAAAATCGGCACTAAATTCTTCTTTCCAGCCAAGAAAAATTAGTAGCGCAAATGATAAAAGATTTAAGTTGGTAAGGATTTTTTTTGGATTCTTACTGAATTTTATGGCGCTGGATTTTACTCCAACTTTTAAATCATCTTCAATGTCTTGATAGGCATAAATAGTGTCGTAAATTAATGTCCAAATGATTGCAAAAAGGTATAAAATTACGATATTCCAGTCAATTTTTCCTAAAATATGGAGGCTGGTCATTATGATGCCGAAATTAAAAGTTAGGCCTAAAAAAATTTGAGGATAATGAGTTATTCGTTTCATTAATGGGTAAGCTGCGACAAGTGCTAGCGCTATAAATCCGCTTAGAATCGCTTCCATTCTTAATTGCAACAAAAGAGCAAAGGCAATTGCCAGAAGATTGATCAAAAACAATAAAGCTTTGTGTTTGGAAATTTTACCAGAGGCGATTGGGCGATTTTTTGTGCGCTCAATTTTTTTATCAAAATCTTTGTCAAATATATCATTTATTATACATCCGGCCGATCTCATTATAATTGATCCGAAGGTAAAAATGAATGTGTCGAATAATATTTCGCGTGGGTTTGGGTGGTCGATTTGTTTAAAGCTTAAAATTATCCCAAAAAGACATGGTAAAAATAGCAAGATAATGCCAACTGGCTGATTAAGTCTTGTAAGTTGAATAAGATTTTTAAAAGACATTTCGGAGGGTTTTTTGATTTGATTTTTTGATCTTGGTTTTTAGATTCCGCGACCCTTTCCCAAGGATGCTTAAGTTCAAAGCAAAGTAAAATCCCCAAAATATCAAATCAAATGCATAAATTACTGATTGCAAACCGTGGCGAAATTGCTTGCCGCATTATTAAAACTTGCCGCAAATTAGGAATTAAAACTGTCGCAGTTTATTCTGACGCTGACAACAACTCGCTTTTTGTGCAAATGGCTGACGAGGCCGTTAATATTGGCCAATCGCCTTCTTCGCAAAGTTATTTGAATGTGGATAAAATTTTGGCTGCCGTAAAGAAAACTGGCGCAACAATGGTTCATCCAGGTTACGGATTTCTTTCTGAAAATCGCAATTTTGCTAATGCCTTAGAAAAAGCTGGAGTGATTTTTGTTGGGCCATCAACTTATTCAATTGAGATGATGGGCGATAAAATTGAATCAAAAAAATTGGCCATCGAAGCCGGCGTTAGTACGGTTCCTGGTCATATGGGAGTTGTAAAAGATGCCGCTGAAGCCGCAGAAATTGCTGAAAAAATAGGTTTTCCAGTAATGGTTAAGGCTTCTGCTGGTGGCGGTGGAAAGGGAATGAGAATTGTTTGGAAAAAAGACGATGTTGCTGAAGCGTTTTTGTCAGCCTCAAACGAAGCAAGAAATAGCTTTTCTGACGACAGAATTTTTATCGAAAAATTTATTGAAAATCCTCGTCATATAGAAATTCAGGTGATTGCAGATAAGCATGGAAATACAGTTTGTTTAGGTGAAAGAGAATGTTCAATTCAGCGAAATAATCAAAAAGTTATCGAAGAGGCTCCAAGCCCTTTTATGGATGAAGTTACTCGCAATAAAATGTATGAACAATCAAAAGCCTTGGCTAATAAAGTAAAATATTTTTCGGCTGGCACGATCGAATATATCATGGATAAGAATAAGAATTTTTATTTCTTAGAAATGAATACGCGTTTACAAGTTGAGCATCCGGTTACAGAGCTCATAACTGGCTTGGATGTTGTTGATTTGATGATTAAAATTGCTTTGGGTGAAAAGCTCCCATTTAAGCAAGAAGATATAAAATTGAATGGTTGGGCGATGGAATCGCGCATTTATGCCGAAGATCCTTCGCGTGGATTTCTACCGTCTTCTGGAAGAATTAATCTTTACATTGAGCCTGATCAAGGTCCAAATGTTAGGGTTGATACGGGTGTTTATGAGGGTGGAGAGGTTAGCATGTTTTATGATGCGATGATTGCCAAGCTTTGCTCTTACGGAAAAGATCGTAATGAAGCAATTGAGCATATGCGTCACGCTTTGGAAAGTTTTGCTATTGGTGGCGTTTCGCACAATATTAGCTTTCTTGAAACGATTATGAAAAATGAGCGTTTTGTTAGTGGCAACCTTTCTACTGCATTCATAAAAGAAGAATTTCCCGCTGGCTTCTCAGGCAGTGAATTAGATTCGCAGGCGGAAGAAGTTTTGATCGCCAGCTCAATGCATATTTTTCTTAAGAATTACGAAAGAAACGGCCACATGACTGGTCAATTGCGCAATCGCGAGAAGCAAATTTCTGATATTTGGGTTGTGATGATTGATGAAAAATCTTATTTGGTTAATATTTTGGAGCGAGGATCGGACTGCATTAAGCTTGAATGCGATCGCAAAGAAATAACTCTTTCAACTTCTTGGAATAATGGCGAGAAGCTTTTCCGCGCTACAATTAACGACAGAAATGTTGGTGTGAAAATTCGTGAAAACAATAATACGGGAAATTATTTGCTGCAATATTCTGGCTTTGATGCTTTTGTTACGGTTTGTTCGCCAAGAATTGCCGAGCTTTCAAAATTCATGCCAAAAATTATTAAAAATCCTAAGCCGTTAAATTTAACCTCTCCAATTACTGGTAAAATTGTTCGCTTTAAAGTTAAAGAGGGCGAAGAAGTTAAGGCTGGGCAAGAGTTGGTTGTTATTGAGGCGATGAAAATGGAGAATTCAATTCGCACCGATCACGATGTGAAGATTGGTAAAATTAGATTTAATGAGGGTGAGGCCGTTGGGATAGGCCAAGTTGTAATTGAATTTATCAATTCTTAATCGACAAAAAGCCTCGTCAAAATAAAAACTGGCGAGGCTTTTTTGTTGTCCGCTGTTATTCCGAGGCAATTTTAATTATTTTTGCGCTTGCAAAAATTGAGCAACAGGCACTTAAAACAGATATTCCAAGCAATATTTTGCAGCTGCTAGTTAGGCTATCATTAATGATTCCGCCAAATGAAATTAGCATTATTGGAACTATTAACGGCATGGCAATTATTGAGATCATTGGCGCCGAATTTCCCAAAATTGATAAACTGCCGCAAAAGCAGCAGATAAAATTAATGCAAATTCCTGTTAAGATTATTAGCATAAACATTGCAAACGGCTTGATTCCGCTGGCTTGAGTAAGTTTTGTAAGAAAAGTTGCAGCGATTGCAACTGGTAAAATATTTACAAAAAAAAGCGCCAAAGATTTGGCTAATATGTAAATCTCAAGATTGTCTACGGAATTCATTATTTGCTCAATTGTACCATCTTCAAAATCTCGTTTTGCAAAGTCACCGGCAGAAAAAATAATCAAAAAAAGTAAAGAAAACCAAATTATCGCCATATTGTAAATGGCGCTAGATCCAAGATTTTCTTGGCCTTGTCCTAGTAATAAAAAAATTACTGCTGAGATTATAAAAAATAAAAAATTGGCCAGAATTTTGTTGAAATTGCGTTTAAGTAGCAAAATTTCTTGGGCGAATATTGTAAAAAAAATCATTATTTTGTGTTTTGATTAAAAAGATCTATTGCCCCAAAGCTCTTTATTTTGAGCTTTCGTAGCATTTTTAAATTTTCCAAATTTATTCCGCCCAAAGCTGCGATAATTGGTTTTTTAGATTGTTGTGTTTGAATAATTTTGGCCAAATTTCTGATACCAATATTTTTCTGCTTTGGATGACTGGTAGTTGGAAAAATTGGTGAAATAAAAATGATGCTTGGCTTTAATTTTTGCGCTCTCAAAACCGATTTTAAACTGTGGCAAGCTAGGCTAAAAATAAAATCTTTTCTTCGATTCTTTTTTAAGAGCGAAAAAGGCAATTTGTCATAGTCAGAAAAATGAACGCCATTAGCATTAATGTTTTGAGCTAAAGAAAAGTCTTTTCCAACTAGTATTTTCAAGCTTCTAGCCTGTGCAAGTTTTTTTATTTTTTGAGCAAAATCAAGACGCAAATTGTTCTGCAGATCATATTCACGAATTACAACGAAAGTATTTTTTGGAAGTTTTGCGAGCGTTTCTTCGTAATTAAAAACTTTTCTTGAGTCGGTAAAAAAGAAAGGCGGATGCGCAAATTTTCTTATCTCAAAATTTAAATTATTCATTCATGTTAAATTCAGTTGAGCGCAATGTTTTAGTTGTTAAGCGAAAGATAGAAATAGCTTGCAAAACTTATGGCAAAAGGGTTTCGGATGTTAATATTGTTGCCATTTCAAAAAAAGTTTCGTCAGAAAAAATTATCGAAGCAATAAATTGTGGATGTCAAATTTTTGGTGAAAATTACATTTCTGAAGCAAAAGAAAAATGGCCAAAAATAAAAAATCTTTATCCGCAAACAAGGCTACATTTTGTTGGTAATTTACAAAGCAACAAGGCAAAGGAAGCTGTTGAGTTATTTGATGTGATTGAAAGTTTGGATAGTGAAAATGCAGCAAAATCATTAGCAAAAGAGATTGTTAAGCAGCAAAAAAATCCTGAAATTTATATTCAAATAAATATTGGCGAAGAGTTGCAAAAAGGCGGGATTTTGCCGCAGAATTTGGCAAAATTTTTGCATTTTTGTTGCAATGATCTCGGTTTAAAAATTTCTGGGTTGATGTGCATTCCGCCATCGCAAGAAGCGGCTTCACCCTATTTTGCTTTATTGGCTAAAATGGCGCGAGAAAATAATTTACCAAATATTTCAATGGGAATGAGTTCTGATTTTGAAGAAGCTATCGCTCTTGGGGCAAATTATATTCGCATTGGAACCGCAATTTTTGGCAATAGAGCATCAAATAATTAGAAGCTAATATGCAGGGTTTTTATTTGTGAAAATTCTAAAATTCCTAAATGCGAACCTTCGCGACCAAATCCCGAATCTTTGATGCCGCCAAATGGCGCAACTTCAGTTGCAAAAGAGCATTCATTTACTGCCACCATTCCAAATTGCAAAGCTTCACAAATTCTCCATATTCGCGAGTTGTCAGAACTGTAAAGATAAGATCCCAAGCCGTAATTTGTATCATTTGCTAAATTTATAACTTCATCTTCGGTTTTGAATTTTTGAATTGCGGCAACGGCGCCAAAAATTTCACATCGAGCAATTTCCATTTCTGGCGTTACATTGGTCAAAACTGTTGGAGAAAAAAATTGTGGCTCAATTTTGATGCCGCCTATTTCACATTTGGCGCCATTTGCGATGGATTTTGTTACTAATTTTTCAACTTTATTTATCGCCGCATTTGAGATCATTGGTCCAATTTGCGTTAAGCTTTCGAAGCCATTACCAAGTTGTAATTTTTTTACTTCCGCAACCAGAAGCGCAACAAATTTATCGTGAATTTTCTCTTCGACAAAAATTCGATTAACGCAGGTGCAGGCTTGGCCACCATTTCTGAATTTGGCGTGCATCAGTCCGGAAATTGCTTTTTGCAGATCGGCATCGGCAAAGACTATAAATGGCGCCGATCCACCCAATTCTAAAGAAATGCGTTTTAGGTCGCTGGCACATTTAGAATTTAGAATTTTGCCAACTTTCGTTGAGCCAGTGAAGCTAATTTTTCGGACTATTTTATTTTGGCAGAATTCTGAGCCAATCGCTTCGGCATCGCCAGTTATGACATTGAAAACGCCATCAGGAATGCCAGCACTTTTTGCTAAATAAGCTAAAGCTGTTGCTGAAAAAGGGGTTAATTCAGATGGTTTTAGAATTACGCTACAGCCAGCGGCCATTGCTGCAGCTGCCTTTCGTGTTATCATTGCTGAAGGAAAATTCCATGGCGTAATTGCCGCAACGACTCCAACTGGTTCAAGAAAAGTTATGATTTTTTGATTTTGTTTCGGCGCTGGAATTGTATCGCCATAAGATCTTTTTGCTTCTTCACTAAACCATTCCACAAAAGATGCGCCATAAGCGATTTCGCCGCGAGCTTCTGATAGAGGCTTGCCTTGTTCTGCGGTTAAAATTTTCGCTAAATCTTCAAGATTTTCTAAAATTAGATCATGCCATTTGCGCAATATTTTTGAGCGTTCCTTTCCCGAAAAGTTTTTCCATGAATTTAATGCAACTTGCGCCGCTTCGATTGCTGAATTTGCTTCTTCTGAGTTGCAATTTGGAACTTCTCCGATCTTTTTTTGTGTGGCGGGATTTTTAACGATTATTTTTTGATTTTTGGTAAAAAATTGGCCATTTACAAAATTTTTTTCACAGAAAAGCTCCGGATTTTTTAGAATTTTCTTGAGTTGCATATTTTAAATTTTTCTTCGATAGGAAATTGCTTCAAGCAGGTGAAATTTGGAAATTTTTTCACAATTTTCTAAATCAGCAATGGTGCGCGCAACTTTGATTATTCTGTTTATTCCACGCATTGAGCTTTGCATTTTTTCCACTGAAAGTTGCAAAGTTTTTTGACACTCATCATCAAGATCGCAAAATTTTTCCATAATTTTGGCGCTGATTTTAGCGTTAATTTTGGGTATATTTTCCATTTCGCTTTCTGATTCATATCTTTGGCGCTGAATTTCTCGCGCCTTCAGAACTCTTTTTAAAATAATTTCTGAGCTTTCGGATGGTGCGTTTTGGTTATTAAATATGTCAATTTGACCAACATTTACAACGATATCAATTCGATCCAAAAGAGGTCCAGAAATTTTATTTTTATATTCCTCGCCGCAATTTGGAGCTTTTTTGCATTCACGATTTGCATCGCCTAAATAGCCACAACGGCATGGATTCATTGCTGCGACTAGTTGGAAATTTGCTGGATAAGTTATGTGGGAATTTACGCGAGAAATGTTTATATCGCCAGTTTCGAGCGGTTGGCGTAAAGAATCTAAAACGGTGCGCGGAAATTCCGCTAATTCATCCAAAAACATCACGCCATTATGAGCTAAAGAAACCTCTCCTGGTTTGGCTTTGGTTCCGCCTCCAACCATTGCTGGCATGGAACAGGAGTGATGAACTTCGCGATAAGGTCTTTCGGTTATTAACTTTCCGTCAATAACTTTGCCGCTGATGCTGTGAATCATGTTCACTTCTAAAATTTCCATCAATTCCATTTGGGGCAAAATTCCAGGCAATCTGGAAGCAAGCATTGATTTGCCAGTTCCTGGAGGACCAACCATTAATAAGTTATGACCGCCAGCGGCGGCAATTTCTAAGGCGCGTTTCGGAATTTCTTGTCCTTTAACTTCGGATAAATCGCGATATTTTTTTTGTTCTAAAATGCCTGATGTTTTTGGTCGGGGCATTATTTGTTCGCCTTTCAGATGATTTATTAACGAGATTAAATCTGGTGCAGCGATTATTGGCAAATCCCCAGCCCAAGCGGCCTCGCTCCCGTTTAAATAGGGACAAATCAATCCAGATTTTTTTTGATTGGCGCCAATTGCTGCTGAAATTATGCCGCCAATTGGATTTATTGAGCCATCAAGCGATAATTCGCCAAGCGTGAAATAATTATCGATTAATTTTTGGTCGAGAACGCCAATTTCAATCATAATTCCAAGAGCGATTGCCAAATCAAAATGACTACCTTCTTTTTGTAAATCGGCGGGAGCTAAATTAACGGTAATTTTTTTGTAAGGCCAAGAAAGTCCAGTTGATGAAATTGCGGCGCGAACTCTTTCTTTTGATTCTCCAACGGCTTTGTCAGGAAGGCCAACTATTGCAAAGCTGGACATGCCGGAGGAAATTTTTACTTGAACATCAACGGCAGCAACATCAATTCCAAAAAAAGAAAAGGTGCGAACTATGGCAACCATGTTTTGTAGTGTTAATTGGGTTATTTGGTGTGGTGGAAGGTAGCTAGATAGAGACTTGTAACGGGATTGTTAATTTTGGGCGTTAGCAAATTTGGTTTTAATTTGCCGCGGCCCAAAAAGATTTGTTTTTAGTTATTGTAATACATTTCAAACTCAACCGGATGAGGAATTTGTTCGTAACGCTCAACTTCTTTCATTTTTAAAGCGATATAAGCGTCGATTTGTTCGTTGGTGAAAACATTTCCTGCGGTTAAGAAATCGCGGTCTTTGTCAAGAGCTGTAAGCGCGTCGCGAAGGGAGCGCGAAACGGTAGGAATTTTCTTTAGTTCTTTTTCAGAAAGATGGTAAAGATCTTGGTTTTTTGGTTCACCAGGGTGAATTTTGTTTTTAATTCCATCCAATCCGGCCATTAGTAAGGCAGCGCAAGTTAAATAAGGGTTAGAAGCTGGATCTGGAAATCTAGTTTCAATGCGACGCGCTTTTTCGTTAGTTACATGCGGAATGCGAATTGAAGCTGAACGATTTTTCGCAGAATAAGCCAAAAGAACAGGAGCCTCATAGCCAGGAACCAAGCGTTTGTAGCTATTAGTTGTTGCGTTGGCAAAGGCGTTTATTGCTTTGGCATGTTTGATGATGCCGCCAATGTAATACAAGGCTAATTCAGAAAGATTGGCATGAGAATTTCCCATGAATAAATTTTGTCCATTTTTCCAAATTGATTGGTGAACATGCATTCCAGAGCCATTGTCAGCAAAAATTGGTTTTGGCATGAAAGTTGCAGTTTTTCCATAAGCTTGGCAAACATTATGAATTACATATTTGAACTTTTGGATATTGTCGCCTGTACCAGTTAGAGTGCTGTATTTAAAGCCCAATTCAAATTGAGAATTAGCAACTTCATGATGGTGTAAAATTGGAACTATTCCAACTGAGCGTAAAGTTTCGATCATTTCAGAGCGAATGTCTTGGCCGCTATCAAGTGGGGTTGGATCAAAATAAGCACCTTTTATTTGAGAGCGACGAGCCAAATTTCCGCCTTCGATAATTTTTGCGGAATTATGTGGAGATTCTTCAGAATCGATTTCGTGAGAAGAGCCATGAGTTCCAACTTTGAAACGCACATCGTCAAATACAAAAAATTCTGGCTCTGGTCCAAAATAAGCAACATCGCCTATTCCAGATTCTTTTAAATATTGCTCGGCTTTTTTAGCGGTGAATCTTGGATCGCGATCATATCCTTTTTGAGTTACTGGGTCGATGACATCGCAAGTGATTACAAGAGTTGGTAAGTTTGCAAATGGGTCAATGAAAGCTGTTTCCAAATCTGGAATCATCAACATGTCTGATTCATTGATTTCTTTCCAAGCTGGAACGGAAGAGCCGTCGAAGGCCACACCTTTAAGTAAAGCTTCTTCATCAACTTGATCGGCGCAGTGACTTATGTGAAGCCATTTGCCGTTATAGTCAGAAAAACGGAAATCGATAAATTTAATATCATTGGTTTTGACCATATCAAAAATGGCCGAAACGCCAGATGCCTTGGACATAATTTTATTTGGAAATTTAATTTGGGAGGGTGTTGGCAGCGAATGTGCCAGTCTTTCAGGACGGGATCAACTTTCTAATTTTGTGGGTTTGAAAAGTATAGGGTGTTTTTGAGGAAATATTTTGAAATATCGGGGCTTTGGGAGGTTGTTGTTAAATAAAATTGATTCGCGTGGGTAATGTCGCATATTTCGTATTCTATTGTTCTGTGCTTAATTTTTTCATCTGTTGCACTCATTTGTAATCTGCGCGCGGCCACGGGATTTGATAATGTAAATAGCGAGCTCAAATTGCTATTTTAGAGGATGAAATTTTTAGGTGGGATTTTTGAGGTTTTCTGGTGAGCTCGAGACGATTCGCCACCTAATTTCGCAAAGCGAATTAGGGAAAAATAATTTCGTTCGAATCAAGTTTTTTTTGAGGTTTTCTGGTGAGCCCGAGACGATTCGAACGTCCGACCCACAGCTTAGAAGGCTGTTGCTCTATCCAGCTGAGCTACGGGCTCTTACCCCAAAGAAAGGGAGGGCGCTTTTTAGGCTTGAAAGTAAAAAGATCAAGAAGAAATCTAAATAAATCCAATTTTTAAATGCATTTGCAAAGGATTTAAATTTTCTGCTTAAAATTGGTTAATTTAATGTTTTAAAGCAAAAGCAAGCGAGCGCTCGATGCCAGAAAGGTCGTTTTTTGCCGCAATAAGTTGAAAATCTTTTTCTAAAAAAATTTCTCTTATTGGTTCGCCCTGATTCTGACCGATCTCCAGCGCTATTTTTCCATCTTTTTTTAAAAAATAACGAGCCTCTTGTGAGATTTTTCGATAAAAATCCATTCCATCAATTCCGCCATCGAGAGCTATAATTGGCTCGAACCCCCTTACTTCTTCTTGTAAGTTTTTAATATCCGAACTTGGTATATATGGCGGATTAGAAATTATTAGGTCGAATTTCTCACCATTTCTTAATTCTGAAAATAAGTCAGATTGAATTAGTTTTAGACGAGATTCTAACTGGTGATTTTTGATATTTTTTTGCGCTACTTCTAAAGCCTTTTCGCTAATATCTAGGCCTATACCGCTTGAGTTAATGAAATAATTTAAGGTTGTTGTGATTAAGCAAGCTGAGCCAGTTCCTATCTCAAGAATTTCAAGATTTTGAGAATGATTTGAGAATATCTCAAATATTAACTCAATTAGCGTTTCTGAGTCAGGTCGTGGATCTAAAACGGAAGAATTTACAAAGAAATTTTTACCAAAAAATTCACGATTTTCAATTATATGAGATAGTGGTTCGCGCTTTGATCTTCGTAGAATTAATTCAAAAAATTTACTTTGTTCTTTTTCGTTAATTTTTCGTTCAGGATTAAAAATTATTTGTTCTTTTGACAAAGAAAGGGCGTGAGAAAGTAGGATTGTTGAATCCAATCCTACATTTTCCACGCCCGATTTTGTTAGAATTGCTCTCGCCTCGGTTAAAATTTCGCTAATTTTCACTAACTAAAATTTGCCTAAAATTTCACGAGTTGGTGTTTCGTTTATTAAAAACTCAAGATTCTTTTCTCTTCTTAAATCAAATTGAGAAATTTCTCCTTTAGTTACGGCATTTTTAGCGCCGATTTCTTTTGCAACTGGAGCCATTTTTGCAACAAACTTACTTAAAAAATCAGTGTAAGAACTATCAATTTGAGTTTGTGTCAATTGCGATGATTCAGTTGTTGCTGCAACTTGAGGGTTTGCCAAATTTTCTGTAGGAATGCTATTCGGATCAGCAGCTAGATTTGCAACTGGAGAAGTATTGCTTAAGGATCCAGAAGCCTTTTTCTCTTCAATAATTTTGTTTATATAGCTCGATATGTAAGAGATTAGATTATCGGCTTTCTCAACAATAAAAGAAGCAGATCCGTACGGCATGTTGTCATCATTGGCGAATGTTAATTCACCATTTAAAGTGATTTTATACATTGGGTTTGAGAACTCGAAACTATTAAATTTAACAGTTTTTGTGTATTGAACCGGTAGATCTTGGATTTGAGTTGGATCTGAACTTGCTTGAGCTGGTTGCTCGTTTTTGTTTGGAGTTAAAATATATTCTATCTCCATTTTGAAATTGTTTTTAACTAAATCAGTCGTTACTGCGGCAGATAAATCTTTTGAGGCGTCAGCAGCAACTGCTTGAGCTGGCACTTCTGGATTTACTGATTCTGGCTGAGTTGTTGTGGTTGAAGGGTTAGCAATTTGATTGTTTGTATTTGCTTCGGCGGTAGTAGGGACTGGTTCGCTTAAAGTTGGAGTGTTGTTATTTCCAATTGTGATTTCACCAGTTTTGATTCCTTCAATAACTTTTTTCTCAAAGGCGTTTTTATAAAAATCTCCCAAGTCAAAACCTTGAATATCTTTAATATCCAGAGCTATTTTGTTTGAAATTTTTTCGCCAGATTCTTGATTTGATGAGAAGTTTAGGGATGAAGAAGAGGCTGTGTAAATGGCTTGTTTTTCGGCATTTAAAATTCTGTAACCAGAATCTTTGTAGCTGAAATTTTCTAGTTTTCCTTCTTTGACGCTGAATAAAATTTCTGGATCAGAATTCATCTCAAGGTTCATGATATTTCCTTGAGTGTCTTGTAATGAAATTTCTTTGGAAATTTGTGCGCTGAAGCTGTTTGAAAAGATTTTAGATTTTGCTTCTAGGCTTTTTATAGTAACTTTTGTTTCAGGAAGGAGTGAAGTTGGAGCGGAAAAAACCAAATCATTTATTGTTAATTTTTGCGCCAATGGGAATCCAGAAACTGCAATTGATCCAGATGAAACATAAGCTCCATTTTCATCTATGAAGTTGCGCACCTGCTTTTCAAGTTGGCCGACTTTAAAAAACCAAAATACGCTGTAAACTAGAGCCGCTACTATTAGCAGGATCACTATTTTTATTATCGTGTTTTTGCTCATGATTTTGTTTATTTTTTGTTGAATTTAAGCTGAAAAATTTCTGGTTTCTTGAGGAACGATTAAAGTTAAACCATCAAGTTCTTTAGTCATAACAATTTGACATCCAAGTCTTGAAGTTGGTGTTAATCCAAAGGCTAAATCAAGCATATCTTCTTCCTCTTCGGATGGATCTTTTAGAAGGTTGAAATAATTTTTATCAACTACAACATGGCAGGTTGAGCAGGCCAGAGATCCTTCGCAAGCGCCCTCAAGATCAATGTTGTTATTGTGAGCTGCTTCAAGAACTGTTGTTCCAACCGGAACTTCAAACTCTTTTCTTTCGTCTTTGCAAACAAAGACTATTTTTACTTTTTCGGTCATTGATTGATTTAATTCTAATTTGAAAACTGACTGCGTTTGGGAAGGGCGGCAATAAAGAGATTGGCAGTTAGTTTTTCAAGAGAAATTTCTAAAAAATAATATGAAAGTTGTTTTATATCAGCCTGATATTGCGGGTAATGTTGGAAATATCATTAGAACATGCGTTTGCTTTGATTCCGAGTTGCATATAATCAAGCCTTGCGGCTTCCCTTTTGATTTTCAGAGGGTCAAAAAATCGGCTCTTGATTACATTCATTATGCAAAAATTTTTGTTCATGATTCGTTTGATGATTTTTTTGAGTCTGAAATTGTTCAAAAAAAGTCCAGAATTATTTTGGCTTCAACAAAAGGGAGCGTTGATTATCGTAAATTTCTTTTTGAAAAAAGTGATTTTTTGATGTTTGGAAAAGAAAGTGCTGGGGTGCCAAAGGAGGTTTTTGATAAGGCCAATGAGCGAGTTTTTATCCCAATGAAAAATGAAATGAGATCGTTGAATGTCGCAGTTTCTTGTGCGATAATTTTGGCGAAATCTTTGGAGGCTTTTTAAGTATCTTGCGCTTCGGAAGATTCGTTTTCTAAAGGAGTTTTTTTATTTAGTCCTAAAGCTTCTATCATCACATCTTTTGCTACCGGAGCTGCGGCGCCAGAGCCACTTCCGCCATGTTCAACAACAACAGCAACGGAAAATCTAGGATCATTAAATGGAGCGAAGCCAGTGAAAATGGCGTGATTCGCATTGGCCATATTTTCTTCTTTCGACATTTCTTTTTCTCTTTTTGAAATAACTTGTGAAGTACCGGTTTTGCCGGCCATTTCAAAGCCTTTTACCTCGATTCTTTTTCCATAAGCCGTTCCTCCTGGCTCGTTAACAACTCTTCTCATTCCTTCTTGAATTAGATTTAGATGAGATAATTGAACCAATGGTTTTTCTTTAAGAAGGTCGTATTGCGTTCCTATGTTATGATTTTTTATCAAGTAAGGTTTAATCGGAACGCCGCCATTGGCGATTCGTGCTGTTATAACAGCCATTTGTAGTGGAGTGGCTAAAACAAATCCTTGGCCTATAGCTGTATTTAAAGTGTCTCCACCAACCCAAGGTTCTTTCAAATATTTTCTTTTCCATTCATCTGACGGAACATTTCCTGATCTTGCACCGTGAAGGCTGATGTCTAATTTTTCGCCATAGCCAAATTTTCGTGCTATTTCGGTGAATGATTCATAGCCAATTTGATTTGCCAAGGTGAAGAAATAGGTGTTGCAAGAATGCATTATGGCATTCGTGAGATCAAGAGTGCCGTGGCCTTCTTCTTTCCAGCAATGAAAAACTCTTTTTCCAAGCCTATAAGATCCGTTGCAGTGAATTTTGGTGTTTGGGTTAAATTTTTTTTCTAGACCAGCCATCGCAACCATTAATTTAAAAATTGATCCTGGTGGATAAAGCGCTGATATTGGTTTGTTGCCTAGTGGCTTTCTGGGATCGTTATTCACTTCTTGCCAATAATCTTTTGAGACGCCTTCAACAAATTTATTTGGATCAAATGTTGGGCTTGAGGCGTAAGATAAAATTTCGCCAGTTTTAACATCCATAACCACAACAGATGCGACCACATCTTTAATGCGCTCGGTAACGAATTTTTGTAGCGGAAAATCGATTGTTAGATTTAATTTTGCTCCTTCTTCAAATGGCTTTGTTGAGAGGGTTCTGAGTGGTATTTCGTGAACATTTACCTCGGTATATTTGACTCCGTATTTTCCGCGCAAAGTTTCATCAAAAGATTTTTCAAGTCCAAATTTTCCAATGCGAAAATCAGGATGCATAAAAAGATCGGATTCGTTGCTATCAATTTCTGATTCCGATGGCAAAGAAACATATCCTAAAAAATGCGCGGTTTCAGCGGCATAAGGGTATCTTCTGATAATCCCGCTTTCGATTGATATTCCGGGAAGGAGATGGGAATTGCTTTCAATTCTTGCTAAATCATCCCATCCCAAATTGTCGATTAAAGAAACAACGCTTTTACGGCGAGAATTTTTAATTTTTTGGGCAAAAATTTCCCTTTCTTCTGAGTTGAGATTGAGTATTTGAGTTAGTCTTTCTAGTAGTTCGGCATCTTTTCGGCGACCATCGAGGTAAAGCAAAAGGCGATAATTTCGATCGTTTTTTGTTAAGGCAAAGCCGTTGCGATCAACTATCTCACCACGCGGAGCTGGCATTATGATTGGTTTGATGCGATTGCTGTCAGATTGGATGGCGTATTCTTTGTGCTTCCAAAGTTGTAAATAGGAAAGGCGACCTATTAGCGCTGCTGCCAAAGCTGATTGCCCAGCTCCAAGCATAAAAGCACGACGATTGAAGGTTTTATTTTTGCGAATGTCGCGAAGCACTAATTATCTCCCAGTAATTTTTTACTTAAATCATCAAAAATTTTATGCATCACTACATAAAAAGTTGAGGATAGTATTAGCTGCAAAATCAGATTTGCAAAATTATAGAAAGAGCCGCTAAAGGTTGATAAGAAAGCCCATTTCATTAATAAGAGCAGGAAGCAAAAAATGATAAATTGGCGCCAAATTTGATTAAAATTTTCGCGAATTAACATTCTTTCATTAAGAATGCCAAAGACTTTTATCAAAATAATATAGCATAAAGAAGTTACTCCAAGCGGGTTTCCTCCTAGTGCGTCACTCCAAATTCCAAGTATAAAAACAAAACATAATCCAAAAGTTTTGCGAAAGGCTGCGAAGTAAAAAATTGCCATTACATCAAATAGGGGCATGACCTTTGAAAGTCCGCCTATTTTTATGTCTAAAATGTTTAAAGAGACAAAAATGCAGGTAATTAAATAGAGGGTGGCGAGGTGTAAAAAGGTTTTTTTCTCGGGCATTTTAAAAGGGGATATTTGTTGCTATAAAATTATTTCACGACCCGTTTTTGTCCAGAAAAAATCAGGCTAATTTTATGGCGAATAAATTTTTTATTGCCCTTAATTGGTAAAATATTTTTAAGAGAAGAATTAAAAATGAAGGCCGCATTCTTCATATAAATTATAATTTTTCTGAATTATGGCTAAAAGGATAAATTAATTGTGTCAAATAAATGCAATAGGGTTAATAAATGATTTATTTGGCGTGTATTTTAGAGGCTTTGTTTGAAAAAAGTAGAGGTACAATTGGGGGAGTCGTAAGGATTTATATGCTTAATTCGTAGCCAATTTGATTATAAATCTCCTCCAGAATTTTGCCATTCTCTGTCACTTGGATTTATCTTTGATATCCCTTCTTCTATCGTTTTTATTGTATTGCTGGGCTTTTCTGATTTTGGATTTGCAGATTCTGTTTTTGGGGAGTTGTGATTATCAATTTTAAGATGATTTGTTTTTGATAAAATTTCGCTATAAAGAATTCGCCACAATTCTGATACGGAAGCATCGCCTTCTTCAAGAGATTTCATTATTTTTTGTGCCGATTCGTTTGAAAGATTTTTGCTTTTTTCGTTTATAAATTTCTCTTTTTTTTGTTCTAAAATTTTAGATTGCTTATCGAGATCTTGCTGGCTTTTGTGTTGTCCAAAGGCTATTATTTCAGGTGAGAGTTTTGCGATGGTTAATTTAAAATTTTTTGGGTTAATTTCGTACAAATGATGATTGATGTCTTGTGGTAGCGTTGTATAGCATTTTTTATTTTCTTTACCAACTTTGGTGATAACTTCTTTATATTTTTGGTAATTGATAAAAAATAAGCCAAAATCTCCATTTCCAGTTATTTCTGAGTTTGAGGGCGCAGTTTCGCAAGCTGCAAAAATTGCAGCTGGAACTGCTGGGTTTGTTGCAAGATAGTTAATTTCCGCTTCTGATGGATCATCTGGAGATTTTGAGTAGAGGTTTTGAATATTTACAGGTGAAGAGCTTGAGACAATTCCCAAGAATCCAATTTCGCCATTAATGAAGGGGGTTATGTTTAATCCAGGGAATATTAATCTTGCGGCGCCATTTTCCCTTCCGTCTGCTCTTGTCATTCTGAGCGTTAAAACTTTGCTTGCGGGTTCCGTTAGTCCTTTTGGTGGATTGTGTTTTTCTTCGAAGGACGGATTTGTTATGAAATTTTCATCGTTATAATGATTTAGAGATGGGGGCAAATATGTCGAAGCCCATCTTTTTGGGGTAACTATTTTCTGTAAAAAGCTAAATATTCTCATGATTTAATTTTTAGCCTCGTGAATGTTGAATTTATTTTGACATTCGGACATTTGCCCGAATGTCATTTGTTGTCTTACTTTGCAAAAACATTTATTGGCTTACTTTGCAAAAAGTTTAGCAAACTCTCTTTTTTTGCGGTTTTTCCAATTTCCTGTGTGATAAGCGTCGGAAGCTAAAAGTGGAATTACAGAAGTTGCTTCAGCGTAAACCATTTGTTCGTAAGTTGTATCAACCTTTCCCCAAGAGCACGCTTCTTTTAAAGTTGATGATGAGCAGGCGCCATCTCTGGAGTCGGCTACGGTGATTTGTATAGCATATTTATGCATATCAACTTCTTTTCCTAAAATTTCAGCACAAACAACCGTGTCTTGAACGAAATTTTTTGGAACACCGCCTCCAATCATTAAAAGTCCAGTTGTTCCGGCTTTAATTTTAATGTCAGTTAGTTCTTTAAAGTCAGCAATTGAATCAAGAGTCATGTGTTTTTTTGGATTTTTTACTTGATGCAAAACTAAGCCAAATCCAGCGGAAGAGTCGGTGAAGGCTGGGCAGAAAATTGGCACATTATGGTCGTAAGCTAATTCGATTAACGATTCTTTTTTCTTTGAGTGCTTTTTTAGATATTTCCCCATTTCCCAAATAAACTCACGAGATGAATAAGGTCTTGGTTCTAGAGAGTTTGCAATTTTGAAAATTGTGTGATCGCAATTTTGTAAATCGCGTTCATCAATGTAAGTGTCATAAATTCTGTCGATGTAATTTTCACGGAGAAATTTATCATCAATAAAAGGAGTTCCTTGGTAATGTTTGAAACCAAGAGCTTCAAAAAAATCCATATCAACTATTGAGGCGCCAGTTGCAACGATTGCATCAATCATGCCAAATTTTATCATGTCGGCATAAATTTTCATACATCCGCCAGCTGATGTTGATCCGGCAAGAGTAAGAATTGTTGAGCATTTTTTGTCTTTTAACATCATGTTAAAAATTTCTGTCGCTCTTGCTAGGTCGCGTGAGGTAAACGACATATCATCCATTTGCTTAATAATTGGACGGGCATCGAAAGAAGTAATGTCGATATGCTTTACAACGCGCTTTAGAAGCTCTTTTTTAGTAACCATTTTTTATCTTTTTAAGGTTTAAGGATTATTTAACAAAAAACGCTGATTCTTCCGATTCTGGATATTCTGAGTACATTGAAGCTAGCGGTTCATCAGAAACTTCAATTTGAAGATTTTCTGAGAAGCCATTGAATTCGGTTCTGATGCTTTTGCTGTAGGCTCCGAGTTGACCAATTTCTATGTAATCGCCTTCCGAAATATTTTCCGGTAAGTAAAACGGACCTTTCATCACATCAAGAGAGTCGCAAGTTGGTCCATAAAATCCAAATGGCACAAGATTTCCAGAGAGTGAATTTTTATTTTTTATTCTAATTGCTCGAACCGGATAAATGAAGTTTGGAAAGCCGGCGTCAAAAAGGCCGCCATAAGTGCCATCGTTTAAATAAAGCATACTTTTTTTCTTGCTTTCAACCCGAACCACCAAAGATCCAGACTCGGCAACCAAAGCTCGACCAGGTTCGCACCAAATTTGGCAATTTTCACCAAGATCAAGCTCTTTTATGGCATCAAAAATTTCATCAAAGTAAGATGTTAATTCGGTTGGATTCATTCCAGGATAAGTTGAAGGAAAGCCGCCACCAACATCTATAACATCTGGTTTTACTTTTGCTTTTCGTAAAACTTCTTTTGTTACCGATAAGGCGTTACGATATTCAATTGGATCCATGCATTGAGAGCCAACATGAAAGCAAATTCCGAATCTTTGAGAAACGCTGCGAATTTTTCGAGCTAATGAAATTGATTCGCTTGGAAGAATGCCAAATTTTCCAGAAAGATCCATTGCCGAATGTGAATTTGGAACTGCTAATCGCATGTGCAAGCCCAAATCTTTGGCGTTATTTGTAACTTCCAGAATTTTTTTTAATTCGTTTGATGAATCTAGTGAAAAGTCACGAATTCCATGTTTAAAATAAGCTTCATGAATAGCTTCGCGAGATTTTACAGGATGCATAAAGCACATTTTTGCGCTTTTACCAAAAAGGCTTGAAATCAGGTTGATTTCAGCGATTGAGGCAACATCAAAACTTCTAATGCCAGCTTCAAATAAATAAGACAAAACTTTTTTATCAGGATTGCTTTTGACGGCGTAAAGAACTGACGTTTTGAGTTTTGAGTTTCTGAAATTATTAATAAAAAATTTTGCAGCGCGATCAAGTGACTTTGGCCTAATGCAGTAGAGCGGAACAGACGGCTTTGTTGAGTTGATTTCTTTGTCGATTTTGACCAGAGAATTCGAGTTTTGGGTTATTTTACTTCTGCCCTTTTTAACTTTTTTACTTTCTAGTTTGGTGAATAGGTAGTGAATTTTGGAGCTTTTTACTCGATCGTTTTCTTGGTCTTGTTCCATTTCTTTGATGGGGTTAAAATTAAGTAAAAAGGATAAAAAAAGACTTAATTTTTGTTTGAAACTAAAATGGCTTGAGGCCTTGATTTTATTGGCTCCGAAGGGGCTTTTTCAAACGCAATTTCTAAAAAAGAGGGCGCAAAGTATGAAGTGAATTTTATTTGTAAATAAAAAATCTTGAAAATTCTTTTTGGTGATTTTTTTAGAGATTTTTTGCGTTATTTTTGGTTATTTAAGAGGTGTAAAATTGATTGTCTAATGGCTACTCCAGCTTCAACTTGCTCAAGAATTGCGCTGAATTTTTTATCATCAGCTAATTTTGAGGAAATTTCTACATCGCGATTAATTGGGCCGGGATGTAAAACTAGGGCATCGGGTTTGGCATTTTTTAATTTCTGGTGATCTAGGCCAAAAATTTTAAAATATTCGTTAAGAGAAGGTATGTAGCAACCAAGCATTCTTTCTTGCTGAATGCGTAACATCATAACAACATCGGCACCAATAATGCCGTCAGAAATATTTTCAAAAATTTCAATATTCCAATTTTTTTTCAGCCAGATTTGGTAGTCTTTTGGCATTAATGTTGGTGGGGTTACAACATTAATTTTGCAGCCAAATTTACTCAAAAGTTTAATATTTGAGCGAGCTACTCTTGAATGAAGAACATCTCCGCAAATCGTAATTTTTAAATTTTCTAGAGTTTTTTTGTGTTTTTTTATTACAAATGAGTCAAGTAAGGCTTGGCTCGGATGCTCATTTGTGCCGTCTCCAGCATTTATTAGAGACGCTGAAATGTGATTTTTTAAGTGATCCAATATTCCGCTTGAATTGTGCCTTACAACAACAAAGTTGGGATTCATTGAATTTATGGTTTTTGCGGTATCGATTATGGTTTCGCCTTTTTTTAAGGAAGAAGACGAGATGTCTATATTTATAACTTTTGCACCCAATCTTTTTGCAGCAATTTCAAAAGAGGTTCTAGTTCTGGTGGAGTTTTCAAAAAATAAATTGATAAGAATTTTATTGTTTAAATCGTTAAAAAATTGCGACTCTTCCTGTTGGTTTTTTTGAAAAAAAAATTCTGCTTTTTCGTGAATTTTTGCTATTTCTTCGCAACTTAATTGATCAATTGTGATGAGATTTTTCATCTATTGTTTTGATTTTATTAGGTGTTTGAAAATTTCTTCTAAATCTGGTTGTTTGGTTTGGATGTCTCCTATTTCTATTTTGTTCTCGAATGCGAAGCGTAAAATTTTTTCTACCGCGATTTTTTCTGGATCATAGGTAATTGAAATTCGATCTGGAGCTATGTTTTTGATGGTTAATTCTTGGCTTTCTGTAGTGTTAATTTTTATTTCTGAAGGTGAGGTTATGATTAATTCTTTTTGCGAAAGAATTTTCATCAAATTTTCTTTTTTATCATGAGAAATAACCTTGCCATGATTAATGACGGCAATTTCATCGCATAATTCTTCTGCCTCTTCAAGGTAATGAGTAGTAAGAAGTATTGTTGTTCCATGTTTCTGATTGAGTTTTTTTACATATTCCCAGAGTTGATTTCTGAGTTCAACATCAACTCCGGCAGTTGGCTCATCTAAAACTAAAATTTCTGGATTATGCACTAGGGCTTTCGCAACTAAAAGCCGCCTACGCATCCCTCCAGAAAGGCTTCTGGGGGCTGATTTGGCTTTGTCTTTTAGACCTAAAGCCTCAATTATTTCATCTGTTCGTCGGTATGATTTTTTAATTCCATAATATCCAGCATAAATTTCTAAAGTTTCGTGGACATTAAAAAATGGGTCTATGATTAGCTCTTGAGGAACTATGCCAATTTTAAATTTTGCTTCTTGAGGGTTTTTATCGATATCTATGCCAGAAATTTTGACACTGCCTGAGCTTTTTTTAACTAGGCCGGCTAAAATATTTATGATTGTTGATTTTCCAGCACCATTCGGTCCTAATAAGCCAAAAAATGATCCTTTGCGAATTTGTAAATTTATGTCTTTTAGTGCGATTTTTTCGGCTGATTTTTTGGATTTTTGATAGGTTTTGCAAAGGGATTTGAGCTCGATTGCAATTTCTGTCATAACCAATTTACCCGATAAGATTTTTTTCTTTTAATATTTGCTGCAATTCTTCTGATTGAAACATTTCGCGCACAATATCGCATCCACCAATAAATTCTCCGTCGATATAAAGTTGAGGTATTGTTGGCCAATCAGAAAAATCCTTTATTCCTTGGCGTATTTCTGGGTCTTTTAAAACATCAATATCAATGTAATTTACGCCTAAATTATTTAAAACATTGGCGACGGCAGCTGAAAATCCGCATTGTGGAAAGTCTTTCGAGCCTTTCATGTAAAGAACTACTCGATTGTCAGAAATTGTGTTTTGGATTTTTTTGATAATATCTGTCATTTTAAGAGGAAGTTTTGAGTTGCATGGCGTGAAGAGTGTCGCCGAGAATATTTTTTAGGGCGTTGTTAACTAATTTATGTTGTTCGATACGCGATTTGTCAGCGAAAATTTTGTCAATAATTTTGACACTGTAATGGTTATCGTCTTCAACTAAAGCTACAACTTCAATTTGAGCATTGGGAAAATTGTTTCTTAGAATTTTTTCCAATTCCGTTTTTTCTATGGGCATGTTTTGGATATAAAAAAAGCGGATCAAAAGATCCGCTTAGTTTTGTTGCCTAGTCAGTTTAAACCCGACTAGGCTTTATTTTTAACCGAAAAAGCCGCGACGTTTTTTTGGAGCTTCTTCTCTGTCTTCTCTATCTCTGCGATCGCGGCCTCCGCCTCTGCGGTCATCTCTACGATCATCGCGATTACGACGATCGTCGCGACCACCAAATTCTCTTTCATCAACCATTTGAGGCTTGTTTGCGATTCGATCGGAAATGTCTTCTCCCGTTGCTTGATCTACGCAGCGATAGCTCAATTTAGGGCGACCTTTTTTATCAAATCCAATAACTTTGACTTTGACGATATCGCCTTCATTTATTACATCCTCAACAAAATCAACCCTGTATTCAGCTAACTCTGAAATGTGAATAAAGCCATCGCGATTATTTGAGATGCTTGCAAAAGCTCCAGCGTCAATAACTTTTACAACTGGGCCTTCGTAAATATCGCCAATTTCTGGTTCAAAAGTAATTTCATTTATCATTGAAATCGCTTTCTTGATAGAATCATTGTTATTTGAGGAGATTTTTATTGTTCCATCATCTTCAACATCAACAATCGCACCAGAAACTGTGCAAATTTCTTTTATTACTTTTCCTCTCGAACCGATTACTTCGCGAATTTTTTTCTGAGGAATTGTCATTACTTCAACCTTAGGGACATTTGAATTTAACTCAGTTTTTGCTTCTGGCATCGCTTCAATCATTTTGTCTAAAATGTGCAATCTTCCAGTATGGGCTTGATGCAAAGCTTTTTCCATAATTTCGGTAGTAATACCGTTAATTTTTATATCCATTTGCAATGCGGTGATTCCATTTCTGCTTCCAGCAACTTTGAAATCCATATCTCCCAAATGATCTTCATCTCCCATGATGTCAGATAAAATAACATAATTTGAGCCTTCTTTTATTAGCCCCATTGCTATACCAGACACAGGAGATTTTATAGGAACTCCTGCGTCCATTAGAGCTAAAGAAGCTCCGCAAACAGTTGCCATCGAAGATGAGCCGTTTGATTCGGTTATTTCTGATACGATTCTGGTTGTGTAAGAAAAATTTTCAGAGGATGGGAATAGAGGATTTAATGCGCGCCAAGCAAGTTTTCCGTGACCAATTTCGCGTCTACCAGGTGCTTTTAATTGTCCAGTTTCGCCAACTGAATAAGGGGGAAAATTGTAATGGAGCATGAAATTTTCTTTACTCATTCCTGGATCAAGATTTTCGATTAATTGTTCATCTTTGTTTGATCCTAGCGTTGCAACAACTAGAGCTTGCGTTTCTCCTCTTGTGAATAGCGCGCAGCCATGAACTTGAGGCAGGAGGCCAGTTTCTATAGAGATTGGCCTTATTTGATCGGTTTTTCTTCCGTCTATTCTGACCCCGTTTTGAATAACATCATTTCTTACGATTTCTTGCGAAAGGATTTTGAAAATTGATTTAACTTTATTTGCCGATATTCCTGACTCTTCGTTGACAAATTTTTCTTTAATTTCGTTTGAAATTTGATCTAGATCATTTGCTCTAGATTGCTTTTCCTGTTTTTTATAGGCATTTATTAGTCTTTCGCCAATAAAAGAGGTGATTTCTGATTTTAATTGGGAATTGTCTTCTTCTTTGGTTTCGATCTTTTTTTTGCCACACTCGGCTTGTAGTTCTTTTATCATTTGGATTATTGGCTGAAACGATTGATGTCCAAAGTTTACAGCTTCAAGCATTTTTTCTTCGGATAGCTCTTTTGCTTCTGATTCAACCATAAGAACTGAGCTTTCGGTTCCAGCAACTACTAAATCTAGATCACTTTTTTTCAAATCTTCATTTGTTGGATTTAGAACGAATTGGCCATCAATTAAGCCTACTCTTGCTCCGGCAACGGGCTCTAAAAATGGAGCTTCAGAAATTGCCAAAGCCGCTGAGGCGCCGATAAGAGCCAAGATATCTGGAGAGCAACTTGGATCGTAAGATAAAATTGTGCATACAACATTTACTTCATTGTAAAAGTTGGCTGGAAAAAGTGGTCTTATTGGTCGATCTATTAAGCGCGAAGTTAATGTGGCTGCGTCACTTGGTTTTGTTTCGCGCTTAAAAAATCCTCCTGGAATTTTTCCGGCCGCATAAGATTTTTCAAGATAGTTTACGGTAAGAGGGAAGAAGTCAGCTCCTTCTGCTGCTTTTGGAGCAACTGTTACGGCGCATAAAATTGTAGTATTGCCATATTTTGCAACAACTGAGCCGCTTGCTTGGCGCGCAATTTTTCCTGTTTCGAGGGACAAAATCTTGTCGTTCCAGCTAATTTCTTTTTTTACAACATTAAACATATTTTCTTTTCAGCTTATGATTTTATTGGGTAGAGGTAGGTTATTTTCTTATATCTAGTTTTTTTATTAGATCATCATAACGCGATTGAGAGTTTGCTTTGAGATAATCAAGTAATCTTCTTCTTTTTCCTACTAGAATGAGTAGACCTCTTCTTGAAGAGTGATCTTTTTTGTGAGCTTTTAAATGTTCAGTTAGATTATTGATTTGTTGGGTCATTATTGCGCACTGAACTTCAACCGAGCCAGTATCATTTTTTGTTTGTGCAAATTCGGCAACAAGTTGTTGTTTTGATTTTGTAGAAAGCGACATTTTTTAAAAAATTTAGGTTGGTTTATTTCGCTAGTCAGTTTTGAAAAGCGAGGACTTAATCTTGTGAATTTTTGACCGTTTTAGGTTGGTTTAGGACATCTAGATTATAGAGCAGCGCACCATCTAAAAAGCGGCCGCCATAAGTAGTGTTGAGTTTTAATAGGTCAAGAGAAATTCTATTTTCATAGTTAAAATTACCCACGGATAATCTTGTTAATATTGCAACAAAGCCGCATATGTTAATTTTTTTACAAATATCGCGAGCCAAACTTCTTACATATGTTCCTTTTGAGCATTCGATTTCTAGGTCGCAAAAATTAGGATCAAAATGGACTAGATTTATTTTAAAAATTTCCACTTCGCGTTCTTTTATTTCAAATTCAATATTCTGGCGGGCTAGTTCGTAAGCTCTTTTTCCGTTTATTTTTATAGCTGAAAAGCGAGAGGGTTTTTGTTTTATCTTCCCAACAAAATGAGGTATTGCTGCTAGCAAATCTGTCAATTTTGGTCTTGCTGAACTTGTTTCAATTACATTTCCTTCGATATCATCACTATCACGAAATTCTCCAAAATTGATTCGAAAAGAATATTTTTTTTTCGCATTCATTAAAAGTTCGCTGGTCTTTGTGGCTTTATTCAAAGCGACTGGAAGTATTCCCGATGCAAAGGGATCGAGAGTTCCGCCGTGACCAACTTTTTTTGCCCCTGTGATTCTTTTGATTATTGCAACTATTTTTGCCGATGATGGTCCGATTGGTTTCTCTATATTTAACCAAACGGATTCATCCTTAAACAACATTTGCTCCAGAAATGATGTCGATAAGTTCTTTGGTGATATTTGCTTGGCGAGTTCTGTTGTAAACTAGGGTTAGGTTTTTAATCATTTTTCCAGCATTATTGCTAGCTGATTCCATTGCCGCCATTCTTGCGCCTTGTTCGGAAGCGCTATTTTCAAGAAGTTGATTATATATTTGTATTGCTAAGTTTTTTGGCAGTAATTCAGAAAGAACCTGATTTTCATTGGGTTCGTAGAATATTGGAGATTCTAAGTTTGCTGGTTCTTTTTGGTCTATTTTGATTTGTGCTGGGATTAGTTGTTTTAAAACCTGCTCTTGAGAGATTGCTGACTTGAATTTGCTATAAATTACTTCGCAAATATCAAATTCTTGTTTTTCAAATAGGTTTAAAATTTTTTCAGATAATTCTTGAGCTGTTTTGTAGTCGATTGATCCCCTAAAAATTCCCGAAATGTGATCGATAATTTTATCGCCATGAAGAGATTTTAATTGATCGTAAGCTTTTTTTCCGATGCAAATTATTTTTACCTTTTTGTCTTCTGAGATTAATTTGTTAATTCGAGATTTGACGATTTTTACAGTGCTACTATTGAGACCGCCGCACAGACCGCGATCTGAAGAGAATACAACCATTAGATGGGTTTTATCGGATCCACGACCAGTTAAAAGTGGAAACTTTTCATTTAATTTGTCGCGAATGGCAACATTTGATGCTAATGTTGAGATCATCTCTTGAATTTTGTCAGAAAATGGTCGCGATGCCTCAACTAAATTTTTTGCTTTTTTTAGTCTTGATGCCGCAACCATTTTCATGGCTTTGGTCATTTTTTGTGTTGACCTTACTGATTTAATTCTTGTTTTTAGAGTCTTTAAATTTGCCATATTTTTTATTTATTAGTGAGTCAATTTTGACTCACTAGTAATTATTTTTTCAGGTGATTATTTAGGCCAGCATGATCGGGATGATTGCTTGGAACATGATTTAGAAAGATTTCTATAAAATCTTCGATAGCTTTCTTTAAGGCTACCTCGGTTGATTCGATGATTTTTTGCTCTTTCTTGATGGAGTTCAAAATTTCTGGATTCGAATTGTGGAGTTTGCGCAAAAATTCTTGCTCAAATTTTACAACTTCTTTTACAGATATTTTATCTAAATAACCTTTAACGCCAACATAAATAGAGACAACTTGCTCTTCAAATCCAAGAGGTGAGTATTGGTTTTGTTTTAGTAATTCTGTTAATTTGCGACCGCGATCAAGTAATTTTTGCGTCGCAGGATCAAGATCTGAGCCGAATTGAGCAAAAGCTTCAAGTTCACGGAATTGAGCTAAATCTAATTTGATTGTTCCAGCAACTTGCTTCATCGCTTTTGTTTGAGCTGCTGATCCAACGCGAGAAACCGATAAACCAACATTTACTGCTGGCTTGATTCCTTTATAAAAAAGTTCTGTTTCTAAAAAGATTTGACCATCAGTAATGGAAATTACATTTGTAGGAATGTAGGCAGATACATCGCCAGCTTGAGTTTCAATTATTGGAAGCGCAGTTAAAGATCCGCCGCCCATTTCTTCTGACATTTTTGCTGCGCGCTCAAGTAGTCTTGAGTGAACATAAAAAACATCTCCAGGATATGCTTCGCGTCCTGGTGGGCGACGAAGTAGAAGTGACATTTCGCGATATGCTACTGCATGTTTAGAAAGATCGTCATATGCAATTACGGCATGCATACCGTTGTCGCGGAAAAACTCGCCTATTGTACAGCCAGTATATGGTGCAAAAAATTGCAAAGCTGCAGCCTCTGAGGCGGTTGCTGATACAACGACAGAATATTTCATTGCCCCAGCATCTTCCAAAGTTTTCACAATTTGCGCTACAGTTGAACGCTTTTGCCCAATTGCGACATAGATGCAATAAAGCTTTTTCTTTTCATCATTTTCTTCGTGAGCTTTTGCTTGATTGATGAAAGTGTCCAAAACAATAGCGGTTTTTCCTGTTTGGCGATCTCCAATGATTAATTCTCTTTGGCCGCGACCAATTGGAATCAAGCTATCGATTGCCTTTATTCCAGTTTGCATTGGTTCGCCAACTGATTGGCGAGCGACTATTCCTGGAGCTTTTACTTCAACCCTTGAATATTTAACATCTTGAAGTGGGCCTTTGCCATCAATTGGGTTTCCAAGTGCATCAACGACGCGACCAAGCAGACCCTTTCCAACTGGAACTTCTACTATTTTTCCAGTTCTTTTAACATTTGAACCTTCTTTAATTTTTTGAGTATCGCCAAAAACAACTATACCAACATTATCTGATTCTAGGTTAAGCGCCATTCCTTTTACGCCGCCATCAAACTCAACTAACTCGCCAGCTTGAACATTATCAAGGCCATAAACTTTTGCGATTCCGTCACCAACTTTTACAACTTCGCCAACTTCTTTTAGCTCTGCTGAGCTGCGGAAATTCTCAACTGTTTTTTGTAAAATATTTGAAAATTCTTCTACTTTGAATTCCATGTTTTTTGCTATTGATTGATATTAATTAGTTGTTTGCAGCGAGACATTCTTTGCCAATGTTAGCTAGCTGATTTTTTAGAGTTGCGTCTATTACTTCTGATCCGATTTTCACTTCAAATCCACCAAGAATTTTTTCTTTTATTGTTTCTTTGATAAGGATTGTTTTTCCAGGATATTTTTTTTCCACCAATTGTTTTAACTGAGTCATTTGATCTTGGCTGGCTTTTGTTGCCGTGGTAACTTCAACCTCAAGAATGTTTTTTTGTTGTTTAACAATTCTAGAGAATTCTTCGTAAATTTCTGGAAAAAGATTTAATCTTCTATTGCGAACGATTGAGGCGAAGAAGTTTGAAGTTAAAGGCCCGAGGGAGAATTTTTTTGTAACTTCTTCGATAATTTTAACCAAATCATTTTTGGCAATTACTGGGTTTTTTAGTTCGTGAGCAAAGCTGGTGCTGAAATTTTGTTTAAAAAGTTCAAGTTCTGCGGTGACTTTTTCAAGCGTATTACCTTTTTTCGCCGCTACAAATAAGGCTTTGGCGTAGTTTTTTGCAATAACTGAGGCTCTGGGCATTTGAAATTTCTATTAAATAAATTTAGGAATTCTTTTGACAGCTAGTCGGATCTCTTTTGCCGATAGCCTAAAGCAAGCTTGATTTTAAAGAAGGCGCGGCAAAGTAGTTTTTAAAAAATAAAATGCAACTTCTTAGAGCTCTTTTTTCTGATTCTGCTGTTATCGATTTTATTATTCTGGATTGTAAAATTTTGTTAATTTTGGCTATTAATTGGATCATTTATTTCGTAGTGATCTTGCAAATGAATTGAGGTGATATTTTTATCCATTACTTTTTCGCAAGCGATATGAAAAAGGGCATCTCCTTTGTTGATTAAAGGAAGTTTTGACATCCCTATTAAAATGCCGCTTTCGTGCGATTTTATAATGGTTTTGTGATCGCCAAATGGATTTGAAATTTCTCCCAAAATATCTCCTTTTTTTACGATTTTTCCTAAAGAAACTTTTGCAACATGAATGCCGCTCACTGGAGATCTGACCCAAGAGCTTGAATTAGCTAGAAAGATTTTTTTTCTCGAAATTGTGTTGGTAAGTTTTATCATGCCAATCGCTTTCATCACATTTAAAATTCCATCAACGCCAATTTTTATACTTGCAGGATCGAATCTTAAAGCTTCGCCAGCCTCAAAAAGAATTATTGGAATATCGAGTTGATTGACCGCAGCTCTTAGCGAGCCATCGCGCAGGTTTGAATTGATTATAACGGGAGCGCCAAAAGCTTTTGCAAGTTCAAGAGTTTTTTTATCTGAAAGATCGGCGCGAATTTGGGCATAATTGCAGCGATGAAAAGCGCCGGTATGCAAATCAATTCCGTAATCAGACTTCAAAACAATTTCTTGCATGAATTTATGAGCAAGTTGTGAAGTTAGAGAGCCATTTTTTAGCCCTGGAAATGAGCGATTCAAATCGCGACGATCTGGTAAGTATCTAGTTCTGTCATTGAAGCCAAAAATATTTACGATTGGGATTATTATTAAAGAGCCGCAAATGTTTTTTAGCGCTTTTTGTTCAATTAAATTTCGAATTATTTCGATGCCGTTTATTTCGTCGCCATGAATTGTTGAGCATATGAAAAGCGTTGGCCCTTCTTTTTTACCGCGAATGACCTCTATTGGCATTTTAACATCAGTAAAATCGTAAATACTGCCCATATCGATATTAATTCGAACTCTCTGTCCGCGCTTAATTTCGTTGCCGTCAATTACGAATTTATCTGAAGTTTTTTTCATTTTTTTCGATTTAAATGTGCGTAAGAAAGAATTTTGTAGCAAAGTTTTGCGGAAAGAAAATCGCAAGAATGCAAAGCTTTTACGGGAGCTAACTCAACAACATCAGCACCAACAATGTTAGAAATTTTGCTGGCTTCGCGAATAATATCTAAAGCGTCTTCCCACATTACTCCACCCGGTTCTGGAGTTCCAGTTGCTTGCATTAAACTCGAATCAAAGCCGTCTAAGTCAAAAGTTACAAAAACTGGACGGCCTTTTAGTGGGGCTACAATTTTTTTGGCGTCCCATGAGCGACGATCTTTGCCAAAGTACATATGAATGCGATGGCGATTTGCTTCTAAATAAGGAATTTCAGAGGCTGAAATGTTTCTGATTCCGCATGAAATTAAGGTGGAAATTGGATGATCCATCACACGGCGCAAAGCGGCAGCGTGAGAATAATGTTCGCCATCATAGCCGTCGCGCAAATCGGCGTGAGCATCAAAATGCAAAATCGCCAAATCAGGGTAACGCTTCACGAAAGGCCGAATTGAGCCAGCGGTGATTGAATGTTCGCCACCCAAAATTAATGGAAATTTTTCTGCTGCCAAAACTTTTTCGGTAATTTGTTCAAGCTGATCTAAGGATTTTGGAACCGAGTCATAATCAATTTTTGGCGCTTTCATTGTGGCAACGCCATATTGGCGAAAAGGTTCGCACCAAAATTCTTCGTCGAAAAGCTCAACTTGTTGCGAGGCCTTGATTATTGCTTTTGGGCCATTTTTTGTGCCGCCGCCATAACTTACCGATTTTTCCAATCCAAAAGGTATGACCACAACTTTGGCGTCGTTTGGTGATTTTAAATATTTTTCTTCAACGCCCAAAAAACCTGATGCCTGCGGCGTGAAATCGATTTTTAAACTTGAAGCTGAGGCTTTTTTTGTCTTAGTCATTTTGATTATTTTGTATTTAATCCAAAAATTGCTCGGTAAATTTTTCTTAGAGGATTTTTGTTTCTAATTCTCTCGCTATCCAATAACAACCTGACATTGTCGAGTTTTCGATATCCCCAATAAAGACCACCATTTCTTCCAATGTCTCTGATTTTGTTAGTCATAACATCAAATTTTATTTCTTTCATATCCTCTGATTTTAGAAGCGAGGACCAGAAATGTGGGTATAGGTAGTCTTGCAATATGCAAATTGAGTCATCGAAAAGTGGCTGAAACAGATAATCCGATTCTTTGCCAAAGAATTTGGCCTCAAAAACAACGCTCGAAGAAATTGCGACTACTTTTTTAATTTCGTCGCACGCCAAAAGCGAGTAAACTGGATCTAGGGATATTGCTATCTCATTCTTTTTTAGAAACTCCTTCAGATTTGGGAATCTCTTAAAAGACAGTCTACCAAAGCGGTCAAGGCATTTGGGATGGGGTGAATAAAGTAATTTATAGCTCTTTTTTAGCTCGGATATTTCTTCTTGATAATCGTTTAAAGAGAGCATTTTCTCTTTGTAAATCAAGCTTTGATCCGATTCACTTTGACCAACCAAGAGTAATGAGTTTGGGGCTATATTTGGTTTTCTAAAATTTCTTTTTACTCTTACTTTCCAATAATTTGCATAAAGCTCTAGCTTTTCTTTAGGCTGAGAAAAGCTCTCCAGAGATTTTTTTATTTGATCGTCATTTGACTCAAATGCAAAGGCCAAGTCGTCCAATAGCTTGAATGGATGAATCCAGCAGTTTATATATCTTGCTCCAATTTCATTAAATAAATCTTTGCTTTGTTTGTTTAATTCAAATCCAAAGATAATCGAATCCCCAACCTTGCTCTTTAAGTAATCTTTTGACTCGGAGCTGATTTTTGTGGAAGGGCGAAAGTATCTGGGCGCTTGATTTTCTATGTTGCTGAGCTTAAAGAATTTTGATCGCTGAAAGTTGCTTTTTAAAGGCTCAACCTCGAATCCTAATGACCTTATAGATTTGAAGACGAGGTCGTTAAAACAATGAAACGCTGGATCCTCATTGTTTTCATGAAGAATAAAATCTCCTGTATAAAGAATTTTCATAATTTGGGGGTTAATTTAAAATATTTACATGACCCATTTTGCGGCCTGATTTGGCTTCAAGTTTGCCGTAAAGATGAATTTTGGCGCGAGGATTTTGGTAAAAATCTGCAACTTGGTTTATTTCGTCGCCGATTAAATTTTTCATAAAACCTTTTGAATGAAATTCGGTTGAGCCAAGAGGTAAGCCAGTTACTGCGCGAATTAATTGCTCGAACTGAGAAGTTACGCAAGCATCCATAGAAAAGTGGCCAGAATTATGCGGTCTTGGCGCTAATTCGTTAACTAGCAACTCGCTGCCAATCACAAACATTTCAACGGCCAAAATTCCGATTAAATCAATTTCTAAAGCGATTTTTTTGGCTAATTCGCTGGCTTTAATTTTTAGTTCGTCAGAAATTTTTGCGGGATAATGACTTTCGTCTAAAATGCCATTTTTGTGGATATTTGTTAATGGCTCGTAAGCAGCTATTTCGCCGCTTTTTGAACGCGCCACCATTACTGAAATTTCAGATTCAAAAGGGCAAAATTTCTCTAAAATTAATTTGTGATTTTTTGCTTGATTATAAGCTAAAGTTGCATCTTTGGCATTTTTTAAGATAAATTGACCTTTGCCGTCATAGCCCATTGTTGCGGTTTTTAAAATTGCTTTACCAAATTTTGTGAGATTTTTTTGCAATTCATCAAGGCTGTTAATCTCAGCAAAATCAGTTGTTTTGGCGCCAATTGAATTAAGAAAACTTTTTTCTAAAAGTCGATTTTGAGTTATTTTTAAAACTTCTGGGTTGGGGCAAATTTCAACAAAATCAGAAAGATATTTTATGGTTTCGTAAGGAATATTTTCAAATTCAAAAGTTGCTAAATCAATTTGCTTGGCAAAATCTGCAAGAGCAGATTTGTCGAGATAGCTTGCAACTATTGTTTTGTTTGTAACGAAGCTGGCCGGAGAATTTTCTTGATCAGAAAAAATAACGGTTTCAAAGCCCATTTTGTGAGCGGCGAAACAAATCATTCTGCCTAATTGGCCGCCGCCAATAATTCCAATTTTTGAGATTTTTTTCACCTGAATTTCCTCGAAAAAGCCTTGAGTTGATTTGAAAAAGGAAGCGCGGCAAGCTATTTTTAACGAACTTTTTTTCAAGAAAATTATGTCACAAAAAATAGCGCAAGAGCTGTTGAAAATTCTAGTTTGTCCTTTGTGTAAAGGTGAGTTAAATTACGATGAAAAAAATAATCAGCTAATTTGTTTTGAATCTAAATTGATATATCCGGTTATCGACGGAATCCCGGTAATGTTAATTAACGAAGCGCAAAAATTTCAGGAGTAAAATGCCGCAAAAATTTCAAACTTTAAAAAAAGCGAAACGCTTAAAAAAATCTTCGCAGAAATGGTTGTTGCGTCAAATTAATGACCCTTTTGTTGAGAAGGCTAAGGCCGATGGTTGGCGTTCAAGGGCTGCTTTCAAGATTATTGAAATTGATGAAAAATTTAAGCTTTTTAAAAAGGGTAAAATTGTTGTTGATCTTGGTGCGGCTCCGGGTGGCTGGAGTCAATATGCGGTAACTAAAGTTGGCGAGGGAAATGTTGTGGCAATTGATTTGTTGGAAATTGATCCATTGTTGGGTGTAAATTTTTTTGTTGGTGATTTTATGACCGAGGAGGCGCCGCAAAAAATTATCGAATTTTTGAAGTTAATTCCTCGTAATAAAAATGGATTTTGTGATGTTGTGATGTCAGATATGGCGGCCAATACAACGGGTGATCATTATACCGATCACATGCGAATAGTAGATCTTTTGGAGGAATCGCTGAAATTAGCCGAAAAAATTTTAAAGCCAAAAGGATGTTTTGTTGGAAAAATTTTTCAGGGCGGAAGTTCGGACGAAATTTTAAAAAAATTGCGTCAAAACTTTGCTAATGTGAAATATTTTAAGCCAAATTCATCGCGAAAAGATTCTTCCGAAACTTACCTAGTTGCTTCTGGATTTAAATTTTTAGATCGCGAGCAAGTCGTTAAAATTGATGAAAATTTTAAAAAAAATTAACCGCGGCACTTAAGGAAAAGTTCAGCAATTTCCGCCAGAAATAATCACCAATATTTTTGGATTTTTTATTGATAAATTTTGCTCCAAAAATTGCTCAACTCCTGCAATTGCAAGAGCCGAAGTTGGTTCAATTTTTTGTTGCAATTCCTCTGAAATTTTCTTTTGCCAAAACAAAATTTTCTCTTCGCTGATTTCGCAAAAGCCAGCAATTTGCTGTAAATAAGAAAATGATTGCGGCAAGACATGCAAAGTTCTGGCGCCGTCGGCAATTGTATTTGGAGTGTCTTCGTAGCCAATAATTTTGCCAGCACGGACTGATCTGGCGGCGTCATTTGCATTCAATGGTTCGCAGGCAAAAACCTTTGCTTTTGGTGAAAGTCCTAAGCTAGCAATGTAAGTTCCAGCGACTAATCCGCCACCACCACAAGGAGCAAAAATTGCATCAACTTCTCCTATTTCTAGGAGTGCTTCAAATGCTGCAGTTCCTTGACCCAGAAGAACATCGTCACCATCATTTGGATGAATAAAAAAATAGCCTTCTTTTTGCTTTTCTTCAGCCGCTTGATTCACATCGGATCTTTTTTCTAGCAATATAACTTCGGCGCCCAAATTGCGAGTTGCTTCTATTTTAACTAAAGAGGCGCGATTTATCATGTAAATTAAAGCTGGAATTTGGAATTCGTTACATGCTTTGGCGATTGCTTGGGCGTGATTTCCAGAGCTTTGAACCACAACTTTTTGCGGGAATTCTCCAAATTTTTCTTTGTAATTCAAAACCGAGTTAAAAGCACCACGAGCCTTGAAAGAGTTGGTTTTTTGCTGATTTTCCATTTTAAAAAAAACCTGCGCTTTTAACTCATTATTAATTATTTCGCTTGATATGACGGGCGTTTTAACGAGGTGATTTTCTAATCTTTTCGCCGCGAGTTTTAGTTTTTCGAAAGTTAATTTGTTCATTTTGCGAATAATTTTGAATCATCTTTAAAGGCTTTAAATTCAAGGGCATTGCCACTTGGATCGCAAAAAAACATCGTGGCTTGTTCGCCAATTTCACCCTTAAATCGAACATAAGGAGCAATTACAAATTGCACATTGTGATATTGTAGGCGATTGGAAAATTCGTGCCATTCGTTCCAATCTAAAACCACTCCAAAATGAGGAACTGGAACTCCATGACCATCGACATGGTTAACAATTTTTTCTCCTTCGGTGGGATTTGGTCGTAAATGAGTTACAAATTGATGTCCGAAGAAGTTCCAATCAATCCATTTGTCGCAAGAGCGACCTTCGGAAAAGCCAAGAAATTCGCCATAAAATTTGCGCGTTGCGTCAAGGTCATTTACTGGCATTGCCAAGTGAAATGGTCGTAAATTTTTCATTTTTTGATTTGAAAATTTGCCTGAATCGGCTTTGAGAGAAGAGATTTTTTAGAAATAAACTTTTTTAAAGATTTTTTTAAGCGCAATCAAAAAGATTAATTTCTTCGGATAATGTTCTGAGAATTTTTTGTGAATTGTTCAAGTGAGGGGCATGTCCACAATTTGAAATGATTTCAAGGCGAAAGTTTTTGATTCTTTCTTTAAAATAATTTGCCTGCGAAGCGTGAACTATCATATCGCCAGCGCCTTGAAAAAATAAGGTTCGTGGCATTTTTGAAAAATCAACATCAAAGCAGGAAAAACGGCGCAATTCTTCAAGCCAAAATTTTAATTCTTCAAAATTTTCTTCGCTAATATCGAGGCCGTTGGCGATTTCTTTCGCATTCTTGTCGTTCATTGCGCTTAATATTGCAAAGCGTTTGAGAGTTTGACTAGGAGCGTTGTTAAAATTGCTATAGAAATCATCGTAGGTTTTTGGTGCCATTCCGGCATAAATTCTGTTGTCTTTAACCATTTGAAATGGCGGAGCTAAAAGAACGAGAATTTTTGGCGAGATTATCTTATTTTCTATGAGACGAATTGCCAGTTGCCCGCCAAGGCTCCAACCGATAACTATTTCTGGGTTAATGTTTTGACTAGAAACGGACAAAAATAGTTCTGATACGGAATTGAATTTTGCGTAATTTAAAGAAGAAACAAAAAAAGACTCGCTGAAGCTTTGCTCCAACGAGTCAAATTTTTGCCCCCATCCAGTAATGCATAGGGTTGATGGGTTTTTAGTTTCTAACAATTTAAAGCTTTTTAGAAATTTAAATCACCAAATTTATTTTTAAATTTAGAAACTCTTTCGTCATTTAGATTGACTGATTTTTGAGAGTTATCTTGCCATGCTGGATGGTTGTGTGTATCGGCGTCTAGTCTAAGAGTATCGCCTTCTTTTCCCCAAGTTGTTAGGATTTGAAAGGTTTCGCCGTTGGTCATAACCACATTTACGACATGTTTTTTTGGGTCAATTCCAGATAGAGAAGATTTGGCTACTTTTGGTTGTGAGTTATTTTTTGACATTTTTGTAAATCTTAAATTTATAAACCTTTTTGGGTTTTAAGTATTTTTTTTTGAAAGGTCTCTTGGAGAGGGCGGCGCAACTTATTTTCCAATCTTTTTTAGTCAACAATAAGATTTTGAAGTAAGTAATTTTGTGTTTAGACGAGTTTTAGTCTAATGGATTTCGGAAAGCGATTCAGTTGTAAGATCTTGTAAGATATTTAAACTTGACATTAGCTCGTCATTCAAAACAATCTTGGCCAACTTATTAATTATTATTTTGTTTGATAGGGTCTGAAAGAGGGCTGAATTCTTGCTCCCCCTAAATTTCCTTTTGTTATTTTTGTTGTCGCTCTCACCGAATTCGCGACATGCCTTGGAAAAATAAATCAGCGTGATGAAAAAAAGTTATTTTATAAAAAAGCAGGTTCTTGAGATTGCAAATTTGTCTAGTAAAGCCTTGGTTAAATTCGGCAAACTTTTGTTCAAAACATTATTTGCAAAAAGAACTATACTAATTGTTACCGATAAAAAAATAAGAAGCGTTAATATTGGCCTATTTTCTCAGGCTTTGGCTTTATTTGCGTTGATTTTCTTGGTACATTTTTTCTCGCAATCAATGCAATATAATAAATTGGTCAGCGAGAAGTCAGAAGAATTGTCGCATCTAGAAGAAATGAACGGTTACTTTAAAGAAGAAATAGAGGTTCTTAACGAAAAATTAGAAAAAGTTAGTGAGTATATTTCTTCGGTAAATGGCATGAATCGTAATGTTAGTGGCGAAGAATTTCAGTTTAGAAAGCCAAAAGATAAGGCAGAAGAAGATCTTTCAAAAGAAGATAAAAGAACCATGAATGAACTTAAAAAAGCTTCGGAACAGATGTTTTTTGTGCATTCAATGGCTAAAGATAGAATTAAAAAAATCGAAGAAGTTATTAGTTACGCTGGCTTAAATATTAAAAAGATGCCGGTAAGTAATCTGAAAAAAGCCACATCTTTAAATCATAAATCAAACAAAGCTGATTCTTCTTTTGATTATGCTCAAGGCGGCCCTTCTGAAGATGATGCAATTGAAAATGCTGAAATAGATGCCTTGGTTGATAAAGCTGCTTCAAAAGAGGATTTGGAACGAAATTTGGAAAAAGAAAATTTCGCCAACGAAATTGATTACCTGATTTCTTTGGAAAAAATTGCGCAAGTAATGCCTTTGGGAAAGCCGATGCGAAATTATTTTATTTCAAGCGGCTTTGGTGCTAGATCTGATCCGTTTCATAGAGGTGCAGCAATGCATATGGGTTTAGATTTTGTTGGCGTAACTAATGAAAAAATTATTAGCCCTTCTAAAGGAAAGGTAATTTTAGCTGGTAAGTTTAGCAATTACGGTAATGCGGTTGTTATTGATCACGGTTTTGGCTTAACAACTCGTTATGGTCACCTTTCTGAGGTTAAGGTAAGGGAGGGTCAAATTGTTAAGAAAGGCGAGGTGATTGCATTGCAAGGCAGCACAGGAAGAAGTACGGGAGCTCATCTTCATTATGAAGTAAGATATAAAAATACTCCGCTTAATCCAAAAAAATTCTTAGAAGCGGGCGCTTTGTTGTTTAAAGATAAAAATCCAAAATATGTCAGTAGTTGATATAAAAACCAAAATATCAAGCGAAGCTCCTTCAAAAAAAGAGTCATTGTCTTTGAAGACCATGCCTACAATCATATCAAAAGATCTTAAAATTGAAGGCGATGTGATCAGCTTGGGCTTGATAGAAATTGAAGGAAGAATCAAAGGGAAAATTAAAGGAAACTCAGTTGTAATAAGAGAGGGCGGCTTGGTTGAGGGTTTTGTTGTTGCTGATTTTTTGAATGTTAAAGGTGTTTTTGAGGGCGATGTTTCTGCTCAAAATATCAGCGTTTCTTCGAAAGGAAAAATTTCTGGAAATATTGAATATGGATCTCTTGCTGTTGAAGACGGCGCTTCGGTAGAAGGGCAATTTAAGAAAATGTTAAATAATGGTGGGTTGGCATAATATTTCCCGAGTTTTTTGATAAAATTAAATTTCGGCCCAAAAGACGAAATATTTTCCGATAAAATTCACTTTATTTCCAAATCTACAGAGTTCTTTGTAAGGCCATCTAATCTCTTCCCCCCTCCCTCTTTTTTGTTACAATAACATTAAGTTTTTTGTTCTATGTTCTTGTTTTAGGGGATTTGCTTAATGAGAAATCTGCATTTTAATTTAGCAAAATAACGCCACATTTGCCTTATTTATTCACGAGTAAAATAGATTGAGGCTCAAAAAATCAGCCCAAAACCCACCTAAAAAGTTTTTTATTTTTGACGACTATCTACTAGTGACATTATTTTGTGTCTTCCGTTGCTGAAGATTTGTTGTGGCTAGAGGTGTTATTGGTTGTGATGGTGTGTCATCATTTTCATCTAATACTTTATTTTGCGCTGTCGATTGCTGAAGATTATTATTCGTTATGGCCGGAGAATTTGTTTGTTGCGTTATTGTTTCATCCAATGGCTGATCTTGCTCACATGGCTTATCTATATCTTCTTCATAAGCATAAGTTTTGGCGATTTCTTTTAGATTGGTGAATGTTGTGGAATTATTTCGGTGTAGCGGGTTTTCTTGTGCTGAGAGGCTGTGTGATGATATGTTGCTATGAAGATTAAACAATTCTGAAATTATTTTTTCTAATTCTTCCTCATTTAATCCAGATGAGGATTTGAATTTATTAATAGAGTCGCAAGCTATTGTGATATTTTCATTTATCACATCATATTTTGTTTTTTCATTGTCCGAGAAAAGGTTTCTGAGTTGACGAAGCTTTTTATCAAAGAAAGTTTCGGGTTTTTCACTTCGCTCTATGAAGTAGGCAGCTTTAGTTGTATGTTTTAAAAGGTCTACGAAGCTTTCATTTAGCTGCACTTTATCTGCAAGAGATATAAAAGGATCTTCTTTGTTTTTTATATTTAAGGGAGTGCTAATTTTAGCGGTTTTGTTTATCTCGTAAAAGCTTTTTAGTAATTCTCTACCACTCTCTCTGATCAGCTCTATAATAGCTTCATGATTATTTTGCGTTTCAGGATGTATTTGAGGATGAGGCATAATTTTGAAGATTTGTTATGATTTTTTGCGTCACGAGATGATGAGATCCTTTATAAACGCATGTGTTTTATAAAATGAATTTAAGGTTAATCGTTTAATTGGCAAAATTTAGTCGCCTTAAAATCTCTTCTCGATCAATTAAATTTACTAATAACTTAAGTTCTGGGCCATGCTCTTTTCCGCTTAGAGCTAAGCGAATTGGCATAAATAATTCTTTACCTTTTCGCGCTGAATTTGCCTTTATTTTTTCAAGCCACAAATTCCAACAATTTTTATCTTTTGTATCTTCTGGTAAAAATTGCGCAATTTGCTGCAAAAATTCCCAATCTTCCTTTTTATTCTCAAAGCGAAATCCAGATTTTATAACTTCTAGCCAAATATTTATTTCACTAAGCGAGTTTAAATTGAGCTTTAAACTTTCCCATAATTCCGAAGTAACTTTTTGCTCTAGCCCAATTTCTTTAAGGCGAGATTCAATGTCGGCAAAGTCAAAAATTTGTAATAGTTTTTGATTGATATTTGTTAGCTCTGAGATGTCGTAATTGGTTGCTGATTTAGAGAATTTCTCAAAGCTGAAATTTTCAATCAAATCGTCAAAATTTTTGTAAATTTTTAGAGAATCAGAAGTGCCAATCTGGCTCAGTAAATTGACGATTGCCATTGGTTCATAACCTTCATTTCTTAAAGATTTTACATCAAATCCACCTTCGCGTTTTGAAATTTTTCCTTCAGAGGCCTTAACTAAGGCCAAGTGAGCAAAATCTGGCGATTGAGCGCCAAGAGCCTCAAAAATTTGAATTTGGATTGCGGTATTGGTGATGTGATCTTCGCCGCGAATTATGTCAGTAATTTTGTAGTCGATGTCATCAACAACTGAGCAAAAAGTGTAAGTTGGAACTCCATTATCACGAATTAAAACCGGATCAGAAAAATGGCGACCTTCATAGGTGATTCGGCCTTTTATTTTATCGTCCCAGAAGGTTGTTTTATCGTTTAATAGGAATCTGTAATGTGGTTTTATTCCTTGTGCTTTTAGTTCTGATTTTTGCTCTTCACTAAGCTTCAGAGAGTTGCGATTATAAATAGGCGTCATGCCAGATGCGATTTGCGCCTTTCTTTGTAAATTCAATTCTTCCGCCGTTTCAAAGCATTCGTAAAGTCGGCCATTTTGTAGTAATTGATTTTTTGCCTCTTCATATCTTGCTAGCCGTTCTGACTGTTTTATCAGTTTTTCATCATATTCTAAGCCAAGCCAAGCCATATCTTGCAAAATCATTTCGCGATATTCATCGCGAACTCTTTCAACATCGGTGTCATCAAGTCGAAGAAAAAATTTTCCGCCAACTTTTTTGGCGTAAAGAAAATTTATGATTGCGGCGCGAATATTTCCAACATGAAGAAAGCCGGTTGGAGAAGGGGCGAAGCGGCAAATTTTTGTCATTTTAAAAGTTAGATTTTGGTTTTTTTTCAATTGATTTTAGCAGATTTTTGGCCTCAAGAGAATCGGGAAAAACAAAGTCACTGCCGCAATAATAACAAATTTTTTTTCTAGTGGATTTACGCCAAATTGAATAGATTAATCCTGGAATGACCAAAGTTGACCATAAAATCATTTCAATAATTCTGCTGCCACGCTTTGATTTATCGAACTCAAGAGCGCTATTACATTCGCCGCAAATAAATTTTTCCATGCCTAAGATTTTTTGCCGCGAAAAACGCGAGTGTTGCAAATTATATCGTGAAGCGAAGTTTTTTCTTTAGTAAATGCAACTGGCAAAAAGCCAAGCCCAAGGGTTGCCGAAGTTAAAATTGCGGCTAAGGCTCGGAAAATTGCCTTTGATTTACTTAATTTTGAACCGTCGGGATTTCCAACATAAATTTTGCATATTTTTTTCCCAAGTGTTGCTTGTGATTTGCTGGTTACAAAAAAAACAATATAAGCAATGCTTATGGCGTAAGTTGCCAAATCTATGAATAAATTTCGGCTAGAATTATTTGGCAATTGAGCCTGAAAATCTTCGTCAAGATTAACAATTTTATATTCTTCAACCCCGAAGGAAAAGGCTATTAAAGCAACTAAAGGCAGTAGAAATAAAATATCTAAGATGCCAGCAGAAACGCGCAACCAAAAGCCGGCATAATGTTTTTTTGTTGTCATTATTTTGCGAATTTATTGTTGATTGGATATCTTCTTTCAAGATTGAAAGATTTGTCTGAAATTTTTGAACCTAGGCAAGATTGTTGTCGTTTATACTCATTTTGATAAAAAAGTTTCGCAACTTTTTTTACTAAACTTTCTTCATAGCCAAAAGCTACGATATCAGTTGTTGAGCGCTCTTCTTCAATTAAATGAAATAATATTTTATCAAGAATTTCATAGTCGGGAAGGCTGTCGGAATCTTTTTGATTTTCGCGCAATTCTGCCGTTGGTGCTTTAGTTAAAATATTTTGTGGAATCACTTCGCCAGCCAAATTACGCCATTTTGCAAGTTCGTAAACTTCAGTTTTATACAAATCTTTAATTGGGTTAAAGGCTCCACACATATCGCCGTAAAGCGTGGCATAGCCGGTTGCAAGCTCAGATTTATTTCCGGTTGAAAGTAAAAGTGCGCCGCTGGTATTTGAAATGGCCATTAAAATATTACCACGAAGACGCGATTGTAAATTTTCGCGCGCCAAATCAGAAATTTCACCAAGTGTTGACAACATTGCTTTAAAAGGCTCTTCGATTGAAATTACTTCTAATTTCGTGCCTAAATTTTTTGCGCACAAAACCGCATCATTCATTGATTCTTTTGAGTTGAAACGGCTTGGTAGTGCGTAAAGTGCAACATTTTCGCTACCCAAAGCGTCCACGGCAATTGCCGCAACAAGCGCTGAATCAATTCCGCCTGACATTCCAAGTAAAACTTTTCTAAAGCCGCTTTTCAAAACATAATCACGAAGGCCAATAACGCATGCCAAATAAGGATTTGAGTCATTTTCCTGAGGTGAAAGTTCGGCGCCAAAATTAAAAATTTTACCTGATTTCGTAACTTCGGCACAAATTGCATCTTCTTCAAATTCCTTGGCGCGCAAAACCAATTCGCCGCTTGAATCTAAAATCATGCTGCCACCATCAAAAATTATCTCATCTTGGGCGCCAACAAGGTTGGTATAAAAAAGTGGTTTTTGTAAAACTTTGGCAAAATTTGATGCAACCAAGAAACGCTGGCGCGCTTTATTTTTGCTGTATGGCGAGGCATTAATTGAAATAATTAAATCAAAAATTTGCTCGCTTAAAAGAAACAAATTTTTCTTATCCCACAAATCTTCGCAAATTAAAATTGCCAAAGTTTGGCCGCGAAATTCAAAATAAGAAATAGCATTGGCGCCTTCAAAATAACGCTTCTCATCAAATATGCCGTAATTTGGTAAAGTTTTTTTATGGGCAATGTTTTTAATCGCGCCATCTTCAATCAGCAAAGCTGAATTGCGTAAAAATTCAGCACCATTTCTGCCAATTTCAAATGTTGGAGCGCCCAATAAAATTGCGCATTTTGAACCTTTTGTGGCTGCGACAATTTCAAGAATTTTTTCTTTTATCGCTGCGATAAAATATTTTTTTTGCAGTAAATCTAAAACTTTGTAACCGCAAATCGCTAACTCACCAAACACAGCCAAATCGCAGCCCGCACTTTCCGCTTTTTTAAATTCGGAGATAATTTTTGCCGCATTGCCATCAATATCGCCAACGGATGGATTTATTTGTGCGAGGTGAATTTTTAATTTTGCAGTCATTTTAGAATTTAAAAACTTGATCAATTTCTTTCATTAAGCGTTCGGTTTCACTTAGAGCTACAACGATTTTCTGGTAATGCAGAATTTCTTCAAAACTTAAAATTTTCCCTTTGCGATCTTTTAGCCATTTTTGCGCTGGTTGATATCCGCCAATAAAAAATTCCCAGATATTTGGAGCGATGCCTTCAAAATATTGGCTTTGATTTATTTTAACTTTTCCCGATTCGTAAGAAATTTTTTCAACTTTATTGTTGCCGTCGGCGGGATAAGTGGTAATAAATTTTTCAGAAATTTTGCTTTCTAGCAGATGAATTTTGCGAAGCTCTGCGCCAAGTTTTACAAATTGCCAAAAGGCGTTTTGATCTTGCGGAAATGGCACGCGCGGGAAATCAATTTTTAGAAATTCTTTATATTTTTCGCGGTAGTTTGGCGAGTGAAGAACAGCGTAGATGTAGTCCAAAATATCAAGCGGAGAAAACGACCCCAAACGGTCTTTTTCGGCATTCGCAGGCTCATTCATTAGTTCGCGATCTACGACAAATTTCAAAGCGAGTTTCGCTGAAATCTCTTCGAGGATTTCTTGATTTAGGTTTTGCTGACGCGATGGTTTTGACTGACTGAATAAATCAAAGGATTCGGGTTGTTGGTTGTAGAGGTAGAGGGGAAATACTGCGGATTGAGTCGTTCTTTCTCCGCACTTTGTTTCGGAAATATTTTTTGTAATATAGAAATGATCACAAGTATCTGATTTATTACTTCTTGCGGTAATAAGCCCCAAATTCTCACCAGCCAAAAAATGCCGCATTACCTTTTCCCTAGCTCTTTCCATCAGCTTCAAATCGTAATAAACAAACTTCTCATCAAGCGGCCGATAAGAAATTTTTTGTACTAAATTTTGGTCAGCTTCAATTTGGTAAAAATTACTGACATTTTTTAGCAATTCACTTTTTGAATCATTTATCAAAATCGCATCTTTTGCCGTCACAACTCCCACGCTTTTTATGGGAAATAAATCAGCGATTGAAAAACCTTCTTCATATTCTTTTTTTAGCGCAAAATCTTTTGGCGCCATAAAATACATTGGAGCCTGATTTGGCAATGTTTTGAAGGCGATTGAAGAAAGAGAATTTTCCCACAAAAAATTATATTTTTCTTCGCGCTTTCCAAATAAATCGAAGTGAAAAACTTGCGCTAATTCACCTGATTTTTTCTTGCCGTTTTTTATAAAAATATTGATCGAAACACCTTGCTGAATATCGAAAACATTTTCGTCTTTTTCGCCATTTGGCGCGGTTTCTTTTTTCTTGGCGTTGCCGTGTAAATCGATTGTGTAAATTTTATCGTAGCTTTGAAGCAAACTAAAACGCATGCCGCGAAAGGTCGGATTATCCAAGAATCCATGCGGATTGATAAAGGCCAAAATTCCTTCGCCATTTTTATCAATAAAATATTGGCCGAAGCGGATGAATTTTGCGTAATCGTCGTTGAGCCATTTTGGGTTTTTTTCCCTTAACTTTTCTTCGCTATTTGGCTCTTTTTTATAGCCATCCATCAATTTCATAATCCAGTCGCCCTTATTTTGACTTTCGCCCGAATAAGGCGGATTGCCTAAAATCACCATTACGGGAGCTTCGTTTTTTACTTTTGAGGCTTCCAAACCTTCAATTGTAAGCTCGCGCATGAAAGCCAGAAGTGGTAAATCCTTGTCTGGATCGGCTTCCTCAAGTGAGTTGGTTAAGAAAATTTTAAAACGCTGATCGCGCTGTGTGGCGCTTTGCGCTGGTTTGTAGCCAGTTTCGGTAAGCAACAAATCAAGCTTCAAATGTGCCATGGCATAGCTGGCCATTAGCAGTTCAAAGCCGTTAAGGCGCGGAATTAAATGCTCGTCAACATAGCGACTCCAAATGCCTTGCTGGCCAGCGAATTTTTCGTGAATTTGTTTGATTACTTCCGCCAAAAAAGTGCCTGTTCCCGTGGCGGGATCAAGAATTTGAACTTTGTGAAATTTTTTTTCGTCAGAAGAATAGCCGCTTTTGGTGCGTTTGTCGCGTAAGTGAGTGTCAATTTTCTTCTTAATTTTTGCGGTATCGGCAAGGCCATTTTTTAGACCAAATTCGGTTTTTAAAATTTCGTCAGTGGCGCGAACAATAAAATTAACCACTGGCTCTGGCGTATACCAAACGCCACGACTTTTGCGAAGAGCGGGATCATATTCACTTAGAAAAGTTTCGTAAAAATGAATGATTGGATCGTGTCTTTTTGTGGCTTTGCCAAAGTTTTGAAGAAGCGCGGCAATGTCAGTGGCGCGAAAAATTTCGGCCAAAGCGTCGATGATCCAAGAGATGCGATTATCAAGATCGTAGCCCGCAACATATTGAAAAAGTTTACGCAAAAACGGATTGGTTTTGGGAATTAAATCTGCTGCTTCTTGTCGACTAAAAGTGTTTAAAGATTGATCGTGAAGCCGCGCTGCAAACATTCCGTAAGCAATTGTTTGGGCGTAAATATCAGCAAATTCTTTTGGCTTGATGTTGTGAATAAGAATTTCTTTGAAGGCTTCCATTTGCTCTTTTAACGAGCTGTTTTGCTGGTTTTCTTCATCAGAATTAAGCGCGTTTTCAATAATCAGCGCCAGAAGTTTTGCCTTGTGCGCCATCATCTGCGCAAGGGTTCTCGGTGATTTTATGCTTTGCGAAATATGCGAAGCGAAATTTTTTATTAGAGCTTCGAACTGCTCAAAATTTTCAGCAATCGCAATTAGTTTTTTGTCAGAAATTTTAGCGATTGAAATTGAGGTAATCAGCTTTCCGTCGCGATAAAAATGAAAATCAAGGTAGTTGGTAAAGATCAAATTCGGCAAAGCCAGGCGATAGCGATCAAGCTGCTCTTGATGTTTTTTGTCATTCAAATCAACGCCTAAATCTTTGGCTTCAATGAAGCCAACGGGAATATCATTTTTGGTTAAAACATAATCGGGCGAGCCGCAATCAATGCGTGCTGGCTCGTTAGTGGCGCGAATTTTTTTAGGTAAAATTTGATGCAAAAGATTTTGCAAAAACACGCGATAAGTGTGTTCGCGAGCAATTCCGCTTTCGTAAGACCTCTCAACTTCTTTTAGGTAATCGACTAGTTTTGACATGCGAAATCGTAAAATCTTTCGATTTCAGCACGAACATTTGCAGCGCCTTGCGTGACATTGATTTTGGCACGAAATTCTGCCGAACCTTTTAAGCCAGAACTATACCAACCAATATGTTTGCGCGCTAGTGGAATAGCGGTTTGTTCGCCATAAAGGTCAATCATTTCTGCAAAATGTTGAAGAATGATTTTTTGTTGCTGAGGAATTGTTGGTGTTGGGATTGCTTCCTGTCCTTTTATTTCGGCGCTAACTTGTGCAATAAGCCACGGTTTTCCGTAAACAGCGCGCCCAATCATCACGCCATCAGCTTTTGAAAGCGCCAGAGCTTGTTTGGCATCGGTTGCGTTTTTAATATCGCCATTGGCAATTACAGGAATTTTTACCGCTTCTTTGCTGCGCGAGATTAATTCCCAATTGGCGTTGCCGTTATACATTTGGCAGCGGGTGCGACCATGAATAGTAAGCATTTTGATGCCAGAATCTTCAGCTTTTTTTGCCAAACTTGGTGCGTTTAAATTTTCATAATTCCAGCCTAAGCGCATTTTCATTGTTACGGGAATTTTTACCGCCTTCACTACCGCTGCCATGATGCGCGTAGCCAAATCTTCGTCTTTCATTAAAGCTGAGCCAGCAAAGCCATTTACCACTTTTTTTACGGGGCAGCCAAAATTTATATCGATTATGTCAGCGCCCAAATCTTCATTTAATTTTGCTGCTTCAGCCATAACTTCCGGATCACAGCCGGCAAGCTGTACTGACATTGGGTAAATTGCATCATCCTTGCGGCATTTTTTTAGTGATTCGCGTGTTTGTAAAATCATGGCGCGCGATGCGATCATTTCTGAAATCACTAAAGATGCGCCAAAGCTTTTTACTAATTTGCGAAAAGGTAAATCGGTTACACCCGACATTGGCGCCAAAAGAACATTGTCTTGCAGCGTTATTTTGTCTAGTTTGATCATTATTGCGGCGATTGGTATTGTGTGGGTTTTAAATTCAGGCAAGCCTGAATTTAGTTTTTATGAATTGCTGCGCACGAAATAAATTCGCGCCTTCGCAATGATTTTGTTTTAATTTTGGTGCTCCCGGCATGACTCGAACAAGAGCTTTATTAAATTCAGGCAAGCCTGAATTTAGTTTTTATGAATTGCTGCGCACGAAATAAATTCGCGCCTTCGCAATGATTTTGTTTTAATTTTGGTGCTCCCGGCATGACTCGAACATGCGCACATGGTTTAGGAAACCACTGCTCTATCCCCTGAGCTACGGGAGCCAAAAAAGCGTTGCCCTTAAGTCTTTCTACAACATTTAGATCCTAACCGAAAATGTGCGTTTCGGCACATTTTCTACCCCTGAGCTACGGGAGCCAAAAAAGCGTTGCCTCAATTTTGCCCAATTTATTTTTCGCCAATTGAGAAATATTCGAACCCAAGAGCGCGAAATTTTTCACCATCAAGAATATTGCGTAAGTCGATAATTTTTTTGGTGGAGATTTTGCTCGGATCTATTTCGCCATATTGCGGCCACTCGGTTGCGATTATTAGAATATCGCGATTATCGGCGGCTTCGTAAAGATTGGAAATAAAATGGATGTTTTTGAAATCTGCAAGCTCAGATCTTGCATTTTTTATAGCTTCAAAATCGTGAGCAAAAATATCGGCACCATTATTTGCTAATTCTTTGGCAATAAAAATTGCTGGCGAGTAACGAATATCATCGGTGTTGCCTTTAAAAGCCAATCCGAGAAGGCCAATTTTTTTGCCAGATAAATTATTGCCCAATAGTGCGGAAATTTTTTTCACCATATTCATTTGGCGCTTTTTGTTGGATTTTACTACGGAATCAATGAGCGACAATTCTACATCATATTCCTTGGCAATATTGAGAATGGCTAAAATATCTTTCGGAAAGCAGCTTCCGCCGAAGCCTGGTCCAGGTTTTAAGAACTTGTCGCCAATTCTTGAATCAAGGCCAATAGCGCGCGAAAGTTGCCTGATATTTCCTCCTGTTTTTTCGCATAAATCAGCCATTTCATTTATGAATGAGATTTTGGCAGCAAGAAATGAATTGGCTGCATATTTGATTAACTCTGCGGTAACGATGTCGGTTTTGACTAGTTTTTCTTTTGGGAAATAGGCGTAAATTTCTTCAAGAGTTGCGAATGATTTTGGATTGTCGGCGCCAATAACTATGCGGTCGGGATTCATAAAATCTTCAATTGCCGAACCTTCGCGCAAAAATTCAGGATTTGACGCAACAAAAAGTAGATCTTGTTTGTTGAGTTCGGCGATTAATTTTTGAATTTTCGCTCCTGTTGCGGCGGGCACTGTTGATTTGGTAATGATTAATTTTGGTGAATCGGCAATTTCAGCAATTTCTTGCGCCGCCGCTAATACATAAGAAAGATCAGCGCTTCCATCTTCGCCTTGAGGCGTTCCAACCGCTATAAAAACGGCTTTTGCATCTTTTAAGGCGCTAGTAAAATCAGTGGTAAAGGAGATTTTATTTGCTTCTTTCGCTTCTGCTAAAAGTTCTTTGAGATTTGGTTCGTAAATTGGAATTTCGCCAGAGTTTAGTTGGGCAATTTTGGCGGAATTTTTGTCAACGCACACAACTTCGTGGCCAATTTTTGCAAAGCAAATTCCGGACACTAGGCCAACATAGCCACTGCCAATAACTGTAATTTTCATTTTAGATTGGGATAAAAATTGTGACGCATAATCCGCCCATTTCAGAGTCGGAAAGTGTGATTTTGCCGCCATGAGAAGTGATTGCGTCGGCAGCGATTGATAGTCCTAAGCCAGATCCGCCAGAGTTGGTTTTTTTGTCGAGATTGCGAGAATTGTCAATGCGATAAAATGGCCTAAAGACATTTGATCTTTCGTTGATTGGAATTCCCGGTCCGTTATCTTCGATATTTATGATTAAGTTATTGTTGGAAATTTTTGCTAAAATTTTCACTTTCTCGCCGTAATGAAATGCGTTATCGACAAGGTTATTTAAAGCTCTTTTTAAGGCGAGTTTTTTGATTGAAATTTCTAATTTTTCTTCAATTTCAATAATTCCCGAAATGTCTTTCCTCATTTTTTGGTAGTAGTTTAAAACTTTTTCCTCGAGGAATTTTTTGATTTTGACGGGATTGTTTTTTTCTTTGTCATCAGCGCGAGCAAAAGCTAGATATTCTTCAACTAGGCGCTCCATGTCAGAAATATCGCTTTTTAAATCTTCCAATTCTTGCGAATTTCCCATCATTTCGATTTGCAATTTCATTCTAGTTAAAGGTGTTCTGAGGTCATGAGAAACGCCAGAAAGCATCTCGGTTCTTTGTGCGATTTGGCGCATTACGCGTTCTTTCATTTTAATAAAAGAAATTCCTAAAGATCTTATCTCTTCTGAGCCGCTAGGGCGGAAATTTGGAACGCTTTGTCCGCGACCAAATTTTTCTGCTACAATTCGAAGTTGATTAATTGAGCGAATTTGATTTTTGAGAAAAATGACAGTTAGCGCCGCGGTAATTAAGGCGGTTAGTATCATCCAAAATGTGAACATGTGAGCGGAAGAGCTGGTAATTCTTTTTATTGGCACATCAAAGGATAAAATGCCTCTTTGGGTTTGTATTTTTACAATTATGAAATCGTCATCTTCAGGATTTTCAAAAATTTCATAAGGTTTGAGGCCATGAGTGTCTAACTCAGATTTGAAACGATTATAAGGATCAATTAACGGATTGATATATTGATAAATTTTATTTTTTTCCCAGTTGCTATCGGCAATTTTCTTTTTCTTGAGTCTTTTTTTGCTTTCGAAAGAAAATTTCACCCCCGTATTTTCTGAAAGATCGTTCAAAAGTTGCTGATATCCTGGCTTACTAATTGACTTGCTGATAAAAACTATTTCTTCTATCACGCCTCGAGCCATGTGTTTGCTAATTACATCGAGGTGAGTGTAATAAAATACATAAATTGAGACTAGTTGCACCACTAGATAAGATGAAGTGATGATGAGTAAAAATCTTCCGTATAAAGAGTTAGGAAGTAGTTTTTTCAGTTTCATTGAAGAGAAAAATTATGGATCTTGACCGGTTAAAAAATCCCTAACCAATCAAGATCCAAAAAGATTTTTATGAAAAAATTGATGTGATCAAATTTTCTTCCTTTAGCTTAGATGCGGGTTTGTTCTTGGTAGGTTGTGGCGATGGAGGTGGCGATGGCGGCATAATAGAGGTAACTTTATTGTTAAGATAAGTCTCTATTTTTTGCGCCGTTACCAAGATTTCTGGTGGAGTTGGCGCCTTATTAGGCGATGATTTTTGCTCAAAATTACTACGACATCTTTCTGCAAAATCCCCAATAGCATTACGAGATGCTGGATTAGTTGAAGGATCAGCTTCTAAATGACTTTGAATCATTAAAGCGCAATTCTTTCCGGCAATATTAAGTTCGTAAGCTTTTGGAATATGAGGATTATCTTTTGAAACCGCTATTACAGAGACATTTTCTGGCAATTTTTCAAAAGCAAATTCATCCGCAGAATCTTTAGCTTCAAAAACTGAAAATTTATCAGTTTTAACTAATTCGACCCCATCCTTACTTCTTGCAACATCAGCTCCCTGATAATGCGCACTAAAAGTTTGTGTTCCATTAAGTAAGTCGTTACCGCGTTCTGGATTTTCAGAATGGGTTGCTAAATGTAGCAAACTGCCTTCTTTTACTTTCATTAAATCATTCTGGCCGCGTAAATCTTGAGGCACATCAAGCTTGGTAATTTTTCCACCAAGCGCAGTTATTGCCATTTGAGTGCCGCCGCAAATTGTCCAAATTGGCAATTCTTGCTTGAGCGCTTCTTGAAATGCTACCATTTCCACAAAAGTTCGTCTTTGGTAAAAATCGCTAAGATCAACAGTTTCACCTTCTGTGAAAAATTTAGTGTCAATATTTCCAAAATTTCCCAGCACATTTAAGCCGTTAGAAGCGCGCACTTGCTCAGAAATTTTACTTTTTAAGTTTGTTAAAGCTTCTGGGGAAGAAAATAAAGAGTCATCGGCCAAGTCGTAATCCGGAACAGTAATTTCACAGCCAAAATCGCACAATACTTGTTTAGGAGCTCTTCCCCAAGCATAATCATAATAGGGCATAAAGATTTTTGGCTTATTTCCTTGATGGGCCTTTTGAAATTCTAGACTGTTTTTTTGTTCTTTAAGCAAGCGATGAGGTAGCATTTTTGCAATTTCCAAAGTGGAGAATTTTTGCTCTTTGGAAATAGTATAAAATTTCTCATTATCTTTGGCGTATTCGATGCAGCGATCAATATTTTCTAGATTTCGACTATGTGGATAAATTTGCCAAAATATTGGTAAAGCTACTTTTATATTTTCAATTTCTAGAGATTGCTTTAGAGGAGTTTTTCCATTAATTTCCTTATCAACTAAAACTCCAAAGCCACTATCTAAAAGCATTTCCAGCTGTTCTGGGAAAATATTTTTTGCAATTGCTTTGTGCAATATTGCTAATTCTTCCTTTTCATTTTCAAGCTGCGAGGAAATAATTTTATCATTCAAGCCGTTACTTTTAATTTGATCTAAAACAATTTTAGTGAATCCAAAATTAGTGCAGCGAGCAGTAGAGCCGTCCTGAAAAGTTGTGATTAAGCAGTTGGTCAAAATTTGTGCCTTTTGTTCTAACGATTTATTTTGCAGATCTTGATTTAATGAATCTTTGAAAAGTTTCTCATTCCCATTTTCAATAGCGATTTGTAAATCATTCTTTGATTTGGATTTTTTTCCTTTGTTTTTGGCAGTTTTTTCTAAAACACTGCTAATATTTTTAGGGTCTGAAATCAGATTATCTTTACCGTTAGAGAGTACATCATTGTAGGCTTCGATTCTATTGACGGAATTTTGTATAAATCCTTGTTTTTTTAAAATTTCTTCCTCGTTCCCAGCTTTTTCAGCAAGTTCAGCAATTTCTTTTTTTAACTTAATAATAGAATTTTCGTTGTTTTTTATGTCTTTAGAGACTGAATCCAGCTTAGTTTTAAAATTATTTTCTACTGTTTCAGAGGCTTCTGCTACAAGTTTTACAAAATTATTAAAATTTCCTGCGACTAATTCGGAAGCATTAATCGCCATAATTAGGCTGTGAAGAACTTTTCTATCAAACTCTGTCAAATCATATCTTTGCCCTAAAATTCTTGTTTCCCCCAAATCATTTTCAAAATTTCCTGAAACATAAGAAGCCAGATTTTCTCCTTCAGCTTGTTTTCCAATTGGAATTTCAACAGCTACAAAGCCACCACCAATTTCATTACCAATACTTTTTACACCATTGTGAGTTTCATCTTCGCAAGAATAATTGGCTATATATCTGGTTTTGGGAAAATTTTCTTTAGATAAGGCATCGACAAAAACTGTGATATTCTCAGTGCCTATTTTTTCTCCTGTTTCAACTTCATAATCTTTTAAAAATCCTCTTAAACCAAAGCCAGAATGGTTAATGTCACCAAAGCCGTAAGATGGGTTTGCTTCACCATTTTCTTTGAGCGGTTTATCGGTTGGATCAATTGCAATTGGCTTCACTAGAATAACTGTTTCGCCATTAATTTCACCTTTAGAATATTCATAATTTTCATAACCGCTGGCGGCTTCTTTTTTTAGAAATTCCGGAAATCCATTAACCTTTCTCATTTCTTCCGCTGCAATAAATCCAGCATTATGTCTGCTAAGCTTTAGGGCCGGCCTTTCGTTACCTAGGAAAGCAAAAACTTTTGTCATGTGTTAAGTGAATTAAATTGAAGATAAAAAATGGCTTAAAGCCAGTCTTTATTAGTAAGAACAGCCTTGAAATAAAAAATCCTCTTAACTAGTCAAGATTTCAATTATTTTTGGGGTGAAAATTATCTTGGATAAAATTATATAGGCTAAAATATTTCAGCGTCGACGCAAATTTGATTTATTCAAGATCAGAGCTTGTCGTTGAACTCAACTTGCGAAATTTTATAAAAACCCCTCTCGAATCCAAAGCCAAACAATCTCAGCGAATTTATGAACAGCAAAATTTCTGCAAAAAATATCAATTTGTTTTATGGCCAAAAACAAGCTTTATTTGATATCAATCTAGACTTTAAAAAGAACAGCGTAACTGCTTTAATAGGCCCTTCAGGATGCGGAAAGTCATCCTTTTTGCGCTGCATAAATCGTATGAATGATACAATTATGGGATGCAAAATTTCCGGAGAAATATTGCTTGATGGCGAAAATATTTATCGTCCCAATCTTGATTTGGTGCTTCTAAGGGCTTCGGTAGGAATGGTTTTTCAAAAGCCAAATCCATTTCTAAAATCTATTTATGAAAATGTGGCTTATGGAGCGAGAATTCACGGATTATTTAACAGCAAAAAGCATCTTGATGAAATAGTTGAAGATAGTTTAACTAAGGCCGGATTGTGGAACGAGGTTAAGGATCGCTTAAATGATGAGGCAAGCGGTCTTTCTGGCGGTCAGCAGCAGCGTTTATGTATTGCCAGAACAATTGCAATTGCTCCGGAAGTTATTTTGATGGATGAGCCTTGTTCGGCTCTTGATCCAATTGCTACGGCAAAAATAGAAGAACTCATTGATGAGTTAAAAGAAAATTTCACTATCATTATTGTTACCCACTCAATGCAACAGGCGGCTAGAGTTTCAAATATGACAGCTTTTTTCAATATGGGAAAAGTTATTGAATATGACATCACTGATAAAATTTTTACCAATCCAACAAATCAACAAACGCAAGATTATATAACTGGTAGGTTTGGTTAATGTTTGGATTTTCTTTTGCTGAATTAATCGTAGTTTTGTTGGTTTGTTTGATTTTTATTCGACCGCAAGATTTGCCAGAAATCGCCCATTTTGCTGGCAAAGTTATTTTTCGATCTAAAAAGTTTTTTAATGATGCTAAAGCTTATTTGAAGTCGGTTGAAAGCGAGGTGGGGATAGATCAATTAAAACAAGAAATTAATCGCGGAATTGCTGAAGAGAGGGCGAAATTGGAGGAAGATTTGACTGTTATAGTCGATATTTATGGAAATGAGCACAAAGTTCCGAAAGTTTCTGAGGTTCGTGAAGATATGACGAAAGAAGAAATTGAGGCCGAAATTGCGAGGTTAAATCTTGAAAATTCAGCCAAAATTCAGCTCAAAAAAGATGATCAAATTAATTCAAATCAAAAATTAGGCCAATTGTAACGCTACGACTAACATAGTTTTTGGTGGTATTATTAGTGCTTTCATAACGCCTTTGTTCAAAATTATTTCTAATCTCAAAAGATAAGTCATTGGCAATCCTGTAAATCAGGCTGGTTTTTAATTCATTATCCATGCTTTCGTGATCAAGAAAAATATAGCCCCGTTGAGTGAGAGTTAAATTTTTGGTGATTTTAAAATTGCTGCGAATTGAGGTGATGAAGTCAACCTTATAGCCATAAGTTTTGATGTCTTGATATCCCAAACTAAAATCAAGTTCCAGCTTTTCGTTAAAAAACATTCTGCCCAATCCAACTGCATTTCGTGAATCGTAATAATAGCTAGAATATTCATCGTAAATTGAGCGATGAAACAAAACCGCATAATTTTTACTGTCAGAAATTCTTAATTTGCTTGCGGCGGATAGGTCATAAAGCTCGCTATCTTTAACATAGTATTCTTTGCTTGAGCCACTGCCTTTGTCGGCATAATTTGTTTCATGTTCAAAGTTAATCTCGTGAATTGAGTTATTGCTTTGATAAAGATAGCGCGAATTTAGGTTATATGTTTTTGAGTTATAGTCGGATGAATAATTACCGTTGGCTGAAATATATTGTCTTGAGCTATTTGCTTTAAAAAATCTTTTTGCTCTTTGTGAGATAATCGCTTCCCTGTTTGTTCTTGAGTCGTATGGGTCGGAAAGGGCAGAATTTGTGGTGATTGCAATTATGGCAATTGCAAGAAGGAGGCTGCGGCTGAACATTTTGGGCTTTGTGGTGTGTTTAGCTTATTTAGCTATTGAGCTTGTGAGGCTGAAGAATCGTCAATTGCTTGAGAATCTTCTTCTATTGCAGGTTGTGAGTTATCAATTTCTTGAATTGATTCTTCTTGTGAAATTGGCTCTTCAGATAGATCTGGAAGCTCAACTTCCTCCTCTTTTTTTTCGAAGATCCATCCTGCATGTTCTTTGATTGAATCTGAGTAAAGTACGCCCGAAAAGAACGCGAAAAGTGCTAAAATTAAGATTGCAAATAGCTTAATGGTTTTGTTCATAAATTTTATTTTTTGAGTTTTGATTTTTTTTGGGCGCGGAAAAATATTTTGAGCTTCAATTAAAGCAATATCTTCAAACTTAAATTTTTTAATAAGTTCAAATTAAATTAGCATTAAAATTGGCTGCTCAATATAGCTTCTTAAGGCCTTCAAGAATTCTGCTCCCACTGCGCCGTCAACTGATCGATGATCCGATGAAAGAGTTACATTCATCATTGAGGCGATTTTAATTTGACCGTTTTCAACAACTGGCTTTTCAACGGCGCGCGAAACCGCTAAGATGCAGCTTTGAGGCGGATTTACAATTGCTGCAAAGCTGTCTATTCCAAACATTCCAAGGTTTGAAATGCTAAAAGATCCTCCTTGGAATTCTTCTGGTTGCAATTTTCCATCGCGAGCTTTTTTTGCTAAAGATTTTGATTCTGCAGAAATTGCCTGAATTGTTTTTTGGTCGGCATTTTTGATAATTGGAGTGATTAAGCCTCCATCAATTGCCACTGCCATTGAAATATCGATGTTATTGTAAACAATTACGCCCTCTTCAGACCAAGATGAGTTTGCCAATGGAACTTTTTTTAGCGCCATTGCAACCGCTTTTATTACTAAATCATTAACGGAAATTTTGTAGGTTGGATTTTTGCTTTCATCAATTGGCGCTGCATCATTCATGGTGGTGCGCATTTCAAGTAGTTTTGAAATATTTAGTTCGCAAGAAAGATAAAAGTGTGGAACGGTTTGCTTTGATTCAAGAAGTCTTTTGGCTATTACTTTACGAATATTGCTGTTTTTTATAATATAAGATTCTTGGGAATTTCTTCTTACTGCGCCTTGTCGCGAAGAGCCATTTTTTATAAAATCCAAAACATCTTCTTTGATTATTCTTCCTTTTGGCCCAGTTCCTTCAATTTGAAGAAGTGATACACCTTCTTCTTTTGCTATTCTTTTTGCCAAAGGCGAAGCTTTGGATTTATTATATTGATCAAGGTTTTGTGATGGTGATGAAATTGTTTTTTGCTGAGTGTTTTTTGGTGCTTCTGATATTATTTCTTCTTTTGCTTCGATTGTTTTTGCGCTATTTTGATTTTTTGTTTCCGGCTTTGCGGCATTATATTCATTTAATATTTTTTTATCCTCTCCTTCGTTTAAAATAAGGGCGATGCAGCTATTTACCGCTACATTTTCGGTTCCTTCTTTAATTAAAATTTTTCCTAGAATCCCTTCGTCAACGGCCTCAACCTCCATTGTTGCTTTATCGGTTTCAATTTCTGCAATTACTTCGCCGGCTTTTATTTTGTCGCCTTCTTTTTTTATCCATTTTGCTAAATTTCCCTCTTTCATTGTTGGAGAAAGGGCGGGCATTAAAATTTCAATTGGCATGATAAAGATGATTAATTTTTTGTAAAAAATGGGGGCGCGAAACTATTTTTTGCGAACAAAAAGTAAATTATTTTCTAGTGTCAAAAGCCTCTCTTAAGCCTTCAGCAATAAAAACTAATAAAGTTAAAATTAAGGTGATTGTAATAAATCCACTCGCCCCCAACCAATAAGCATTAAGATTATTTTTTCCTTGAGCAAGTAATTCGCCAAGCGAAGGAGAGCCGACGGGCATTCCTAATCCCAAAAAATCTAAAGAAGTTAAAGTTGTGATTGATGAGGCGATTAAAAAGGGTAAATTTGCAATAATTACGGGAGTTGAATTTGGTAAAATATGACGAAAAATGATCCGAGCATTTGTTGCTCCTAGAGCCTTGCTAGCTCTAACAAAATCAAAGTTTCTTAATCTTAAAAATTCAGCACGAATATAGGCGGAAAGAGAAATCCAGCTAAAAAGCAAAAGTAGTATTAAAAGAGCGAAAAATCCGGGTTCAATAAATGCTGATAGTATAATTAGCAAAAATAGCACTGGCATACTTGACCAAACTTCAATGCAGCGTTGCAAAAATAGATCAAATTTACCGCCAAAATAGCCCTGAATTGATCCTAGTAATATTGCGATGACTAGACTGAAGAAGCTTAGCGCAATGCCAAAAATTAAAGATAATCGGAGGCCATAAATTATGCGAGCCAACACATCTCTTCCTTGGTCGTCAGTTCCTAAAATATTTTGTTTATTTGGCGCTGATGGGGCGGGGGTTTTTATCTCGTAGTTTATTGTATTGTAAGAAAATTGAATTGGCGCGCTAATTATGAAGCCTTCATTTTCGGCAATAATCTGTTTTATTGCTGGGTCACGAAAATTAGTTGCTGTTTCAAAATTTCCACCGATTTCGGTTTCGGGAATTTCGAATAAAAATGGTAAGTAGATTTTGTTATTTAAGCTTAAAAAAAGAGGATTTTCATTTGCTATGATTTCAGCAAAAAGACTTATAAAAAATATCGCTGCTAGAGCTATGAAAGAGTAAAGGCTGCGGCGATTATTTTTGAACTTTTTTGCAAAATCACGATTCATTCTAATTTTTACGAAAGAAGTGGTGTAAATTTCTTGAATTGGCCCCAATAAATAAGGCTCACTAAAAATTAATAGTGAGCCTTATTTTTAAATAGTGGCTGTTTATCGACTAATCTTCTATTGTCTCGATAGAGCAACTTGAATTGTTTTCAGATTGTCTTTCTTGATTTGCAATTTTTCGATATTTTGCTGCCATCAAGCCAGTTCCTGCTGGGATTAGGCGACCAACAATAATATTTTCTTTTAACCCTTTCAAATTATCAAATTTTCCTTGAACAGATGAGTCTGTTAAAACTCGAGTTGTTTCTTGGAAAGATGCGGCAGATATGAATGACTTAGTTTGAAGCGATGCCTTTGTGATTCCAAGCAGTACAGGTGCGCATTTCGCAGGTTTCATTCCTTGAGAGATAATTTTTTTATTAACTTCCTCAAAGACATCGCGATCGATATATTCTCCAGATAAAAGAGTTGTTTCTCCAGAGTCAATGACCTCAACTCTTTTTAGCATCATGTTCAGAATTACTTCGATATGCTTGTCGTCTATTTTTACGCCTTGCATGCGGTAAACTTTTTGTACTTCATTTACCATATAGTTAGTGAATGCTTGCATACCAAGAATTCTCAAGATGTCATGAGGAACGGGAGAGCCGTCAACCAAAACATCACCCTTTCTTACAAAATCGCCCTCGCCATAAAACAAGTGTTTTGTTTTTGATATGCTATATTCAATCGGCTCTATTGATGCGTCTTGAGATCGGATTATGATTCTTCTTTTAGTTTTGTAATCTTTTCCAAATTCCAAATAGCCATCTATCTCGCTCATAACTGCAGCGCTTTTTGGCTTTCTGGCTTCGAATAGTTCGGCAACTCTTGGGAGACCGCCGGTAATATCTCTAGTTTTAGAAGATTCTTTTGGAATTCTTGCTATTACGTCACCAGCTTTTACCTCTTCTTCATTTAGAGTGCTGATGATCGTGTTTATCGAGAGATTGTATTCTTTTAGAAGTAAATCTTTCTCTCCTAAAATTGAAATTCTTGGCTTTAATTCTTGTTTACTATATTGCTTCCAATCCATTACTATCTTTGTTGATACGCCAGTGGATTCATCGATTTTTTCACGCAAAGAAACACTCTCTATCAAGTCGTTATATTTAACGCGACCACTAACCTCAGCTACAACTGGTATATTGTAAGGATCCCATTCGGCTAAGTGATCTCCTTTTCTGATGTTTGAATTATTTTTGTGAGTAATTACTGCGCCATAAGGCAATTTATAGCTGTGAATTTCTTTTTGATCCTTATCTAGTAAGGTTATTTCACAATTTCTGCTGATAACAATTATTCTACCATCTCGGTCGGTAATTGTGCCTTTTTCAGATATTCTAAGTTTTCCATCTGAAACTGCGGATATCGAAGACTGTTCCGTGCCTTTTTGTGCTGCGCCACCAATGTGGAATGTTCTCATCGTTAACTGAGTTCCTGGTTCACCAATCGATTGAGCGGCAACTACGCCTATAGCCTCTCCTATGCTAACTATATTTCCGGTTGCTAGGTCTCGTCCATAGCATTTTATACATACGCCATCTTGTGACTTACAAGTTAGAACAGATCTAGATTTTATGGTTTTTATTTCTGCTTTTTCAATTTCATCAGCCAAGGCTTCATCGATCATTGTTCCAGCTGGCACAATAACTCTTTTTCCGTCGGTACTTTTTACATCTTCCAATGGAACTCTGCCTAATGCCTGATCTGATAGCGAAGATATAACTCTTCCATCATCAATCACTGATTCTAAAATAATTCCTTCATTTGTTTTGCAGTCATCTTCAACAACTATGCAGTCTTGAGATACATCAACTAGTCTTCTTGTTAAATATCCAGAATTTGCTGTTTTTAAGGCTGTATCGGCCAAGCCTTTTCTGGCTCCGTGCGCAGAAATGAAATATTCCAATACATTAAGACCTTCTTTGAAGTTTGAGGTAATTGGAGTTTCGATAATTTCTCCTGATGGTTTAGCCATTAGGCCACGCATACCAGCTACTTGTTTTATTTGGTTTTCTGATCCTCTTGCTCCAGAGTCGGCCATCATGAAGATTGAATTTGCTTCTTTTGGATTTGAGAATGTTGATATTGCTGACATCATTTCTTTCGAGATTTTGCTTGTGCAACTGGTCCATTCATCAACAACCTTATTGTATCTTTCTCCAGTTGTTATCAGTCCATCACGATACTGTTTTTCAAGTTTTTTTACTTTCTCAAAAGATTCGCTGATATGTTTTTGTTTTTCTTTCGGTATGATCATATCATCTTTGCCGATAGATATACCGGCAATGCAGGCGTTTTTGAAACCAAGAGACATTAATCTGTCACAAAACATAACAGTTTCTTTTTGTCCACAATTTCGATAAACAGTATCTATGAGATTTGTTACCGCTTTTTTTGTCATTGTTTTGTTTGCGGCGTCAAAATTGTATTTCATAGCGCTTGGCAGGATGTTGTAAAGAGCAATTCTGCCAGGAGTAGTTTCTACTCTTTGAAAAACTTTCTCTCCTTCGTGGTTTTTAACCGTGTATCTATAGAGAATTTTTTCGTGAATTGAGAGCTGTTTTGCATTTAATGCGTGATTTAGTTCAAAATCATCAGCTATAAAATGTAAGTTTTGTTTTGTAGAAGGGTTTTTTCCCTCCATTGTCATGTAGTATAGGCCTAAAATTATGTCCTGAGAAGGCACTATTATTGGCTTTCCATTTGCCGGACTAAGAATGTTGTTTGTGGACATCATTAGTGCTCTGGTTTCAACTTGAGCTTCTATCGACAATGGAACGTGGACTGCCATTTGGTCGCCATCAAAGTCTGCGTTGAAGGCGGCGCAAACTAGAGGGTGCAATTGAATTGCCTTTCCTTCCGTTAAAACTGGTTCAAATGCTTGAATTCCAAGTCTGTGTAGGGTTGGAGCTCTGTTCAGTAAAACCGGATGCTCTTTTATGACTTCGTCTAAAATATCCCAAACTTCAGGCCTTTCAGATTCTACCATTTTTTTAGAAACTTTTATAGATGGTGATTTTCCGTAAAGTTCTAGTTTTGAGTAAATGAATGGCTTGAATAGCTCTAAGGCCATTTTTTTAGGCAAGCCGCATTGATGAAGTTTTAATTCTGGACCAACTACAATCACAGATCTTCCAGAATAATCTACGCGCTTACCAAGTAAGTTTTGGCGGAATCTTCCTTGCTTACCTTTCAACATGTCAGACAGTGATTTGAAAGGTTTTTTGTTTGAGTTTTTTACTACAGCTCCAGAGCGCCCATTATCAAGAAGAGCATCTACTGACTCTTGTAACATTCGCTTTTCATTTTTTATTATGATGTCAGGAGCGCCAAGTTCCATCAATCTTTTTAGTCTGTTATTTCTGTTGATAACGCGACGATAAAGCTCGTTTAGGTCGGAAGTTGCAAATCTTCCTCCGTCAAGCATCACAAGTGGGCGGATATCAGGAGGGATAACTGGAAGGACTGTCATCACCATGTCTTCAACTTTGTTATCAGACTCTAGGAACTGTTCTATTAATTTTAGCCTTTTTATTGCTTTTTCGCGTTTTAATTCAGAAGTTTGTGTCGAAAGCTCCTCGCGTAAATCTTTTTGTAGTTTTTTTAAATCGAGCTTTTGTAGTAGTTTTTTTACAGCTTCTGCCCCCATTTCTGCCACAAAGCTACCATATCCATGCTCGTGTTGCAGTTTTTCATACTCATCTTCACTTAATATTTCACCCTCTTTTAACGGAGACATTAGTCCATCGATGACTAGATAAGCTTCAAAGTAAATTACCTTTTCAATCGCTTTTAAAGTAGTTCCAAGGATTGTGGATATTCTAGATGGAAGTGATTTTAAAAACCAAATATGGGTGACTGGTGCAGCTAATTCGATGTGACCCATTCTTTCGCGCCTTACTTTTGAAGAGGTTACCTCAACTCCACATTTCTCACAAACTATTCCCTTGTATTTTATTCTTTTGTATTTGCCACAAAGACATTCGTAGTCTTTTATTGGACCGAATATTCGGGCGCAAAAAAGACCCTCTCTTTCTGGCTTAAAGGTGCGATAATTTATTGTTTCCGGTTTGGTTATTTCTCCAAAAGACCAAGATCTAATTTTGTCTGGATTGGCTATAGAGATTTTTATTGCATTAAAGTCCAGAAGGTCAACCGAGTTATTTGAATTAAGACTTAGTAGACCATGTGAAGAGGTTCCAGCTAGTGACATGTTGTTTTATTTTAATTTTTCTTCGATTAATGTTCCGTATACTAACTTGTGTCAAAAATTTATTTCTCTATAAGCTCTATATTTAAACCAAGGGATCTCACTTCTTTTATCATTACATTAAATGATTCTGGAATTCCGCAGTTGAAGTTTTGGTTTCCTTGAATGATTGATTCATAAATTTTTATTCTACCAACCACATCATCAGACTTAACGGTTAACATTTCTTGTAAAGAGTAGGCCGCACCATATGCTTGTAGTGCCCAACATTCCATCTCTCCAAATCTTTGGCCACCAAAGTGAGATTTTCCACCAAGAGGCTGTTGGGTTATTAAGCTATAAGGCCCTATCGATCTGGCGTGTATTTTATCATCAACCAAATGATGTAGTTTTAGCATATATATGTATCCAACAGTAACTTTTCTATCGAATTTTTCTCCGGTTTTTCCGTCAAACAATTGAATTTGACCAGAGCCATCATTTCCAGAAATTTTGAGTAGGTTTGTAATATAGCTTTCTTTTTCTCCTTCAAATATTCCGGTAGCAAAAGGAATTCCATTCTTAAGTTTTTTTGACAAAGCTATTATCTCTTCTTCAGACATTGAATTTATTTTATTAGTTTCATTTTCTGAAGAGTATACGGACAATAATTTGTCTTTTAGCTCTTTAATTAAAAGTGATTTGTTATTTGATAACTGATCAACTATTAAGCCGATTTGCCTTCCAAGCTCTTTTGAGGCGAAGCCCAAATGAGTTTCGAGTATTTGCCCAACGTTCATACGAGAAGGTACGCCAAGAGGGTTTAATACTATGTCAACAGGTTCGCCATCTTCCGAATAAGGCATGTCTTCTATTGGTGCAATTTTGGATACCACGCCTTTGTTTCCATGTCTTCCAGCCATTTTGTCTCCAGGCTGTAATCTGTATTTACTAGCAACATATACTTTGACTATCTTAAGCACTCCTTGTCCTAGCTCGTCCCCAGCCTTTATTTTTGAAACTTTTTCGGCATATTCTCTTTCTAGCTCGCTTAACTGTGAATTATATGATTTTATTAATTGCTCAGACCTATCCATCAGTTTTGAGTTTTCTACGACTATTTTCGTTAACAAGGCTTTTGATAAGCTTTTTAGTAGCTCTTCGGAGAGCGTGGTTTTTGCTTTTATTTTATCAAAAGAGTTAAGAATTTTTTGGTCTTTGAAGTTTTCTATTAAAGAGTTGCGCAAAGAATCATCCAAAAATGATATGCGTAAGTTTTTGTGTCTCGTCAGATCTTCTATTTGCTGCATCTCTATATAAATTGACCTCTCATCTTTTTCTACACCTTTTCTAGAAAATACTTTTACATCGACTACTGTTCCAGATACTCCAGTGGATGCGTAAAGAGATGAATCTTTAACATCGGCAGCCTTTTCTCCGAAAATAATTTTCAGAAGCTTTTCTTCTGGTGTCATAGGCGATTCGCTTTTCGGAGTTGTTTTTCCTACAAGTAGATCTCCGGGGTTAACTTCTGCACCTATGTGGATTATTCCTTCTTCATCAAGTTTTGATAAGATTTCTTCATTTACATTGGGAATGTCTCTTGTTATCTCTTCGGGCCCCAATCTGGTGTCTCTGGCAACTACCTCCAGTTCTTCTATATGTATGGAAGTGAAGGTGTCATTCGATATTAGTTTTTCTGATATTATTATTGAGTCCTCAAAATTGTAACCGTTCCAAGGCATAAAGGCAACCCTGACATTTTTTCCAAGCGCTATCTCTCCATTTGATATTGAGTGACCATCTGAAATTATTTGCCCTTCCTTAACAAGATCTCCAAGTGAAACGGTAGGTCTTTGATTTATGCAAGTATCTTGATTCGTTCTTACATATTTAGATAGGTTGTAAAGGTCTATTTGAGGATTTGAGTTCTTGTCTTTGGATTCAATTACTATTTTTGAAGCGTCAACAAATTTTACAACTCCCGATCTCTTTGCCTTTAAGGCTGCTCCAGAGTCATTTGCGAGAACTGATTCCATTCCCGTTCCAACTAAAGGAGCATCTGGCCTTAATAGAGGGACTGCTTGGCGTTGCATATTTGACCCCATCAAAGCCCTGTTTGCGTCGTCATTTTCAAGGAATGGTATTAGAGTTGTTGCAACGGAAACTATTTGTTTAGTCGATACATCAATAAAATCTATCTTGTCAGGCGACAACATTAGATATTCTCCGTTTTTGCGACAATTTACGAATTCATTTAATATGCGACCGTCTCCATCTATTTCTATGTTTGATGGGGATATTGCAAAATCAACCTCCTCCATTGCCGATAGGTATCTTACTTCGTTTGTAAGTTTTCCATTCTCAATTTTTCTGTAAGGGGTTTCAATGAAGCCGTAATTATTGACTCTAGCATATGTTGCTAAAGAGTTAATAAGTCCTATATTTGGCCCTTCCGGAGTTTCTATTGGACATATGCGGCCATAATGAGTAGGATGAACATCCCTAACTTCAAATCCCGCTCTCTCTCTAGTGAGTCCGCCGGGCCCAAGTGCAGAAAGCCTTCTTTTATGAGTAATTTCTGATAGAGGATTTGTTTGATCCATGAATTGCGAAAGTTGAGATGTGGCAAAAAAATCCTTTACAGCATTTATTAGTGGTTTTGAATTTATAAGGCTTTGCGGCATAATAGTGTCAACTTCAACAGAATTAAGTTTTTCCACTATTGATTTTTCGATTCTAGTCATGCCTATTCTGAGTTGGTTTTCTATTAATTCGCCAACTGCTCGTACTCTTCTGTTTGTTAAATTGTCTATATCATCTGTTTTTAAATCATTATGCTTTATTGAGCTAAGAATTTTTATTGTTCGCTCAATGTCTTCGTAAGTTAAGAATAGAGTTGATTCGCTGACTTCAAGACCAAGTCTGTGATTCATTTTCATCCTTCCTACATTAGATAAATTATATCTTGAGTCAGAGAAAAATAAATTTTCAAAATAGTTTTTTGCTATTTCAAAAGATGAAGGCGATTCCCCTAATCTTATGGCTTTATATATATCAAATAATGCATCCTTTTGATTTTGGTTTTTATCCACTAATAATGTATTATAAATATAAGGTCCTATGTCTGATTTGCTTGGATTTGCTATTGAAATTTTTTCAAAACCAAGTTTTTGTAAAATATTTAAACTTTCTGATGTTACTATGCTTCCAGCTTCCAAAAGAAGCTCGCCAGTATCTTTTTCCACAAGATCTTTTGCGACAACATAACCAAGTAAAACATTGTCATTTAATATATAAGAAGAGAAGCCATCCTCCTTCATTTTTTCCAAAATCTTTTTTGTGATTTTGACACCTTCTTTTGCCATTAGCTTTCCGCTTTCTGAGCAAATTAGATCGTGAGAAGGTTTTTTTCCGAGAGATGATCTATAGTCAAAATTTAAAGCCCATCCATTTTTTGTAATATAAGCTTCTACTGGGTTATAAAATTTGCATATTATTGACTCAGCACCTATGCCCATGGCTCTTAAAAGCGAAGTTGCTGGAATTTTTCTTTTTTTATCTACTCTAAAGTGCAGTATATCTTTGCTATCAAATTCAAAATCAAGCCAAGAGCCAATGTGAGGTATTATTTTGGCTGTATAAGATTTTGATCCAGATATTTTTACATTCTCGCTATCGAAGAATACACCTGGGGCTCTTCTCATTTGAGAGACTATGACCCTTTCAGCTCCATTGATTATAAAGCTTCCGTTTTCGGTCATTAGCGGAATTTCGCATAAATAAACTTCTTGCTCTTTTACTGATTTTATTTCTTTGGTTTCTTGTCCTTCTTCTTGATGCCACAAAATTAATCTAAGTTGAGCTCTGAGTGGTGATGAGTAAGTTCTTCCGGCGGAAAGGCACTCTGAAGCCTCGTATTTCGGAGATCCCAAGTTGTAATTTAAAAAATCTATCGTAGCTCTATTGGAAGAGTCGGAGATCGGAAAGAAGGAATTAAAAACAGATTGAATGCCGATGTTTTCTCGCGAAGAAGGGTTTGAATCTGCTTGTAAAAAGTTTTTGTAAGACTCTTGCTGAAGAGATATAAGGTGCGGGATTGGCTCTTTATCCCTTGAGCTACTAAAGCTTTTTCTGAAGATAGTTTGATCAATGTTGCGAGACTCGGTCACCATTACCTCTCGGTTCTAATTAAAAAAGACTTATGAATTTAGGCTAATAAAAACACAAATACGTCAACCCAAAAATTACAGGTTGACGTAAGATGTTTTTTGTTACTTTAGTTCTACTTTAGCTCCAGCTGACTCTAGTTTCTTTTTCATCTCCTCAGCTTCTGCTTTAGGTAGGTCTGATTTTATTGTTTTTGGGGCTGCTTCAACTAGATCTTTAGCTTCTTTTAAGCCGAGACCAGTTATTGCTCTTACCTCTTTGATTACGTTTATTTTATTATCTCCAGCTGCAGATAGGATAACTTCAAATTTATCTTTGATTTCAGCTGGCGCTGAATTTGCAACTGCTGCAGAGTTTGAAAAAGATGCAGCCGAAACTCCCCATTTCTCTTCTAATTTTTTACTTAAGTCAGCAAGTTCTAAAACTGTTAGAGCTGATAACGATTCCATTAGTTGGTCTATTGTTGAAGACATTTTTTACCTATTTGTTTTAGTTGATTGATAATGATTTAAATTTTTTAGCTTTTTAAGGTTGCCAATCCTTTTTCTGGAGCTGATATTATTCTTACAAAATTAGACTGGGCGCTTTTTAATACACCAATGAAAGATGATCTAACTTCCTCTAAAGATCCAAGTTTAGCTAGTTCTTTTATTCTATCTTCTTGTATTATTGAGTTGTTAAATAATGCAGCTCTTATTTTTAAGGAGTCGAATTTTTTTGCAAAATCGCTAATAGTTTTTGATAGAGCTATTATATCATTCGAGTATAAAATAGCGCTTGGGCCATTTAAATAAGGCTCAAGCGATGAAAAACTTGTGTTATTCAGGGCTATTTTTAGTAGAGTGTTTTTAGCAATTTTTATATTGCATCCTTTTTCTTTAAGAAGCTTTCTTATTTGGTACAATTGAGAATCACTTAGTCCTCTATAATGCACCAATGCAACAGAGTTACTGTTTTTTAGATTTTCTTTTATTGTATTAACAATTTTTATTTTTTGGCTTTTTTCCATCTGCTTTTGGGTTTTTTAATAATTATGTCGATATTATATCGATTCCGGATCTACCAAGACTGATTTTCCCATTGAAGAATTTAAGTATATAGATTTTATAAACTTGCCTTTAGAGCTCTCTGGTTTTGATTCCTTTATTGATTTTATTATATGTTTTATGTTTTCAATTAAGTGGTTAAGTTCAAAATTAATTTTACCAGAGGAGCAATGTATAGTTCCGCCTTTGTCGTTTTTGAATTCTACCTTACCTTTTTTAGCTTCTAGAATGGCTTTTTTTATATCGGATGTAACGGTTCCATTTTTTGGACTTGGCATCAGTCCCCTCGGTCCTAATTTGCGAGCTATTTTGCTTATCTTTGTCATAGACTCTGGAGTTGCTATGCAGTAGTCAAAATCTATAAAACCCTCTTCTACTCTGGTTAAAATTTCATCCGTGCCAGATAACAAGGCCCCGTTATCTAGAGCTATTTTTTTTTGTTCTTCATTGGAGGTGAAGACGGCAATTCTTACTTCTTTTCCTAGGCCGTTGGGGGGCAGAGATACTCCTTTGACAGTTTGGTCAGATTGCTTTGGATCAATTCCAAGATTTACAGCTAAGTCCAGCGATTCTATGAAGCGCCTTTTTTTTAGACTAGAGAGCTCTATTATTTTTGCTACAGCTTCTTCTAGGGGTAAATTTTGAATTATTTTTTTTGATTGTTTGTTTTTTTCTTTTTTCATATCTTGTTTTTAATCTATAACTTCAAGTCCCATTGAAATTGCTGAGCCTTTAACCATTTGAACGCAGGCTTTAATGTCAACGGCGTTCATATCAATCATTTTTTTCAAGGCAACATTTTTAATTTGCGCCATATTTATTTTTCCAGAACTTTCTTTTCCTGGCGTGGAAGAGCCTTTTGCTAAGTTTATCTCTTTTTTTATTAGGTAGGTTACGGGTGGGTTTTTTGTGAGAAAGGTGAATGTCTTATCTTTGTATGCAGTTATTGTTACGGGAATGGGGGTTCCTATATCGTAATCAAATTTCATCGCATTGAATTGTTTGCAAAATTCCATTATGTTTAGCCCTTTTTGACCTAAGGCTGGGCCTATTGGAGGGGCTGGATTAGCTTTTCCTACTGGAACTTGTAATTTTATCAAGCCTAGTATTTCTTTGTTTTTTGACATATTTTGTAAAGCTCTAATGATGATGTTGGCATGCGGTATTTAAGGTGAGAATATCACAGCAATTTAGTGAGGCGCAGCAAGTTAATTTTTTAAAAAAAAAACACAATAGGTAATTTAATATTTTTTTAGATATAAAATTAATATTTACGATAATTTTTCTACTTGGTCTACGGAAAGCTCTACCGAAGTGGCTCGACCAAAAATTAATACAGATATTTTTATTTTTTGTTTTTCTGCATCGTAATCTTCTACTATTCCTGTAAATGATTCAAAAGGACCTTCTATTATATTTAAAGTTTCTCCGATTTCAAAAAAAGTATTTCTTGAATTTGTCTCGATTCCAGAGGATAGCGCAAAAATATCGGCCATTTTTTCAGAAGAAATGGGGGTCGGGTTGTTTTTTCCACCTAAAAAGCCCATTGTTTTCGGAATGGAATTGAGTTTGTTAAAAACATCGCCACTTAAGTCAGCTAGAATGAATATGTATCCTGGAAATATTTTTTGTAATTCTTGTACTTTCTGACCTTTTTTAACTTTTAAAGTTGGTTTAGTTGGAATATTTATTTCCGATATTTCTTCTCCTATGATTCGCCGGGCAATCATAGATTTTATTTCAGATGCAATCTTGTTTTCTTGTCCGGCCATCACGTTTAGAATGTACCATTTTTTACTGCTTTCCATGAGGTTGGTTTTTATTGTTTATAGTCCAAATATTAAGGAAATGATTCTAGAAATAAGGTAGTCTGATATTGCTATTGCTATTGATGTTAGTAGCAATGCGACCAGAACTAGAGAAGCTGAAAAATATACCTCTTTTTTTGTTGGGGTTTGTAGTTTTTTTGCTTCGGATATTGCTTCGGTTATGAACTTTTTCATTTTTTAATTTGATCTCTTTTATATTTTCATCACTTAACGAGACTAGTATTGTGATGGCAGGAGTGAGAGGAGTCGAACCCCCAACCAACGGTTTTGGAGACCGCTACTCTACCAATTGAGCTACACTCCTAAATATTAACAACCAAACAACTTTCATTTGGTTGTTAATCAAATTATTTTATAATCTTCGAAACAACTCCGGCTCCAACAGTTCTTCCACCTTCACGGATTGCGAAACGAAGACCTTCTTCCATCGCGATTGGTGCGATTAACTCTACTGTAAGTCTAACATTGTCT
>JACCDX011260560.1_pt1 | contig 87138 bp, 87 predicted proteins | sample 7449681 | NCBI WGS metagenome assembly JACCDX01 (sample SAMN15323450, study PRJNA562643) | freshwater metagenome | isolation source: river surface water | place: USA:Blue River Watershed | collected 2017-08-18 | reverse complement strand
GTCACTGATTTCCCTTATAATGCCGGTCGCGCCGATTTGACTTAGTCAATACCAGCTTGCGGGCGCCGGGATCTCCCGAAAACTGCTAAAGCGGAACGCATACCCGGCTTCGCTTTGCAGGCCGGGTTTTTCGTTTGTGCAGTGTCAGAATAATTTCCGATGAAACGCGACGCCATTTCCTCCACCGAAGCCACCCTGAGGTCGCTGCTCGCGCAGCGCATCCTGATTCTCGATGGCGCGATGGGCACCATGATTCAGCGCTACAAGCTCACCGAAGAAGACTATCGTGGCGAGCGCTTCGCGGATTTTGCGGTGCCGGGCAAGGAAATTTTCGTCAAAGGCAATAACGAATTGCTGACGCTGACTCAGCCGCAAATCATCCGCGAGATCCACGATCAATACCTGGCGGCGGGTGCTGATCTGATCGAGACCAATACCTTCGGCGCGACGTCGATTGCGCAGGATGATTACCACATGGCGCATCTCGCCTATGAGATGAACCTCGAGGCGGCGCGCATCGCACGTGCCGCCTGCGACAAATACTCCACGACCGATAAGCCACGTTTTGTGGCCGGTGCGCTCGGCCCGACGCCAAAGACCGCGTCAATCTCGCCCGACGTCAATGATCCCGGCGCCCGCAACGTGAGCTTTGATCAGCTCGTTGCTGCCTATCATGAACAGACGCGCGCGCTGGTCGAGGGTGGTTCCGATGTGCTGCTGGTCGAGACCGTGTTCGACACACTCAATTGCAAGGCGGCCCTGTTCGCCATCGATCAATTTTTTGAAGAAACCGGGCAAAAGCTCCCGATCATGATTTCCGGTACCGTCACCGATGCCTCGGGGCGAGTGCTGTCTGGTCAGACGGTGTCTGCTTTCTGGAATTCCGTTCGGCATGCCAAGCCGCTCACCGTTGGCCTGAACTGCGCGTTGGGTGCGGCGCTGATGCGACCTTATGCCGAGGAGCTATCCAAGGTTGCCGAGACCTATGTCTGCATCTACCCGAATGCCGGTCTGCCGAATCCGATGTCCGACACGGGTTTTGACGAGACGCCGGAGGTCACCTCATCTCTGCTGAAAGAATTTGCTGAGAGCGGCTTTGTGAACATTGCCGGCGGCTGCTGTGGCACCACGCCCGAGCATATCAAGGCGATCGCTGATACGGTCAGGAGCATAGCGCCGCGCCACATTCCCACGCACTTGCACACCATGCGGTTATCGGGGCTGGAGCCATTCATCATTGATGAAGACTCGCTCTTCGTGAACGTTGGCGAACGCACTAATGTGACGGGGTCCAAGGCCTTCGCGCGCATGATCCTCAACGAGCAGTACGAGGAAGCGCTGGCGGTCGCGCGCCAGCAAGTCGAGAATGGCGCACAGATCATCGATGTCAATATGGACGAGGCGATGCTGGATTCGGTAGCGGCGATGACGCGCTTCTTGAATCTGATCGCTTCCGAGCCGGACATCGCCCGCGTGCCGGTGATGATCGACTCGTCTAAATGGTCGGTGATCGAGGCGGGACTGAAGTGCGTGCAGGGTAAATCCATTGTCAACTCGATCTCGCTGAAAGAAGGTGAAGAAGAGTTTCTGCGTCAGGCGACGCTGTGTCGCCGCTATGGCGCCGCTGTGATCGTGATGGCTTTTGACGAAACCGGTCAGGCTGACACTTTCGCACGCAAGACCGAGATCTGCGAACGCGCGTACAAGCTGCTGACCGAGAAGATCGGCTTCCCGCCGGAAGACATCATTTTTGATCCGAATATTTTTGCGATCGCGACCGGCATCGACGAGCATAACAACTATGCGGTGGACTTCATCGAAGCCACTCGCTGGATACGTGACAATCTGCCGCATGCCAAAGTCAGCGGTGGCGTATCGAACGTGAGCTTTTCGTTCCGAGGTAATGATCCGGCGCGCGAGGCGATACATACGGTTTTCCTGTATCACGCGATCCGCTCTGGCATGAGCATGGGTATCGTGAATGCCGGGATGATCGGTGTCTATGACGATCTGGACGCCGAGCTGCGCGAGCGTGTCGAGGATGTGGTGCTGAACCGCCGCGACGACGCCACCGAGCGCATGATCGAGATCGCCGCCACGCTCAAGGCCGGCGACAAGAAAGATGAGCAAAACCTTGCCTGGCGCGAGGCCCCTGTCGAGAAGCGCCTGTCGCATGCGCTCATCCATGGCATCACGCAATGGATTGTCGAGGACACCGAAGAAGCGCGCCAGCAAGTGGAGTCGCGCGGTGGTCGCCCCATCCATGTGATCGAAGGACCGCTGATGGATGGCATGAACATCGTGGGCGATCTGTTCGGTCAGGGCAAGATGTTCCTGCCTCAGGTGGTGAAATCAGCCCGTGTGATGAAGCAGGCAGTCGCGCATCTGGTGCCCTTCATCGAAGAAGAAAAGCTGGAAGAAGAGCGCCGTACCGGCAAGGCCGCCAAGCCCAAGGGCAAGATCGTGATCGCGACCGTGAAGGGCGATGTGCATGACATCGGCAAGAACATTGTTTCTGTCGTTCTGCAATGTAACAACTTCGAAGTCGTAAACATGGGCGTGATGGTGCCCTGCTCTGAAATTCTGGCCAAGGCCAAGGCAGAGAATGCTGACATCATTGGCTTGTCTGGCCTGATCACGCCGTCGCTTGAGGAAATGGCGCATGTCGCCAAAGAGATGCAGCGCGACCCGCACTTCCGGATGCTGAAGATACCGCTGCTCATTGGTGGCGCGACGACCAGTCGCGCGCATACGGCGGTGAAGATCGCGCCGAATTACGACGGGCCGGTGGTTTATGTGCCGGATGCATCGCGTTCGGTGTCGGTCGCGCAGTCGCTGCTGACACCAGAAGCTCGCGATCAGTACGTGTCCGATCTGGCCGCCGACTACGAGCGTATCCGCCACCAGCACGCGGGCAAAAAGGCGCTGCCCATGGTGTCGCTGGATGCTGCTCGCAAGAACAAGATGGCGCTGTCATTCGTTGGCAGTGCCGCGCCGCACAAGCCCAGAGTCATCGGCCGCCGTCACTTCCGCAATGTGGATCTGGGTGTGCTGGCGAACTACATCGACTGGGGCCCTTTTTTCCAGACCTGGGACCTCGCTGGGCCCTTCCCCGCTATTCTGAACGATCCGGTGGTAGGCGAGTCGGCCAGCAATGTGTATCGCGAAGCGCAGGCGATGCTCAAGAAGATCATCGAGGGCCGCTGGCTGACGGCGAATGGCGTGATGGCGATCTTGCCAGCCAATAGCATCAATGATGATGACATCGAGGTCTATACCGACGAGACCAAAAGCGAAGTGGCATTTACTTACTATGGTTTGCGCCAGCAGTCCGAGCGCCCGGTGATCGATGGCGTGCGGCGACCGAATCAGTGCCTCGCCGATTTCATCGCCCCAAAATCCTCCGGCCTTAGCGATTACCTCGGCATGTTCGCAGTGACAGCGGGCCTGGGCATCGAGAAGCATGAGAAGCGCTTCGAAGAGGCAAACGACGATTACTCATCCATCATGCTCAAGGCGCTGGCAGATCGGCTGGCCGAGGCCTTTGCCGAGCATCTGCATGAGCGCGTGCGCAAGGAACTGTGGGGCTATGCGGGCGATGAGCATCTGGACAATGTCGCGCTGATCGCCGAATCGTATCGCGGCATACGCCCTGCGCCCGGCTATCCAGCCTGCCCCGAGCACACGGTGAAGGAAGATGTGTTCCGCATTCTCGAGTGCGAGGATATCGGCATGAGCCTGACCGAATCGTATGCGATGTTCCCAGGGGCATCCGTTTCCGGTTTTTACTTCGCGCATCCAGAATCCAAGTACTTTGCCGTCGGTAAGATTGGCGAAGATCAGCTCAAGGACATGGCGGCGCGCCGCAAGGTCAGTGTCGAACAGCTGCAGCGCTGGCTCGCCCCCAATCTGTAAGCTTTTTGCGGTTCAGCGCAGCGGAGCGCCTTCGACAAAGACCTTCAGCTCGCCGGCCCTGAACGCTTGCCAGGTTTCATTGGTGGTCAGCGGCTCAGTCACGATGACGGCTACGCGATCATTCGGCGTGGTGACCTCCGAAAAATCGACGGTCAGGTCCTCGTCAGAGAGTTTGGCTTGGGCAAACGGATACTGGCGAACGATGTAATGTAGCCGTGTCGAGCAATGTGCATACAACGCTGAACCATCGGACAGCATCATGTTGAACACGCCATGAGCGGCAATGTCTGAGGTCAGTGCTGTCAAGGCGCTGCGCAACGCGTCTGTCGTCGGCGGTATGTCTCCGAATTGCTCTCGCAGCTGCTGCAACAAGTAGCAAAACGCCCGTTCGCTGTCGGTGTTACCGACGGGTCTGAACGGCCCGTTCAGCACCGGGGAAAAATTCTTCAGGTCGCCATTGTGAGCAAACACCCAGTACCTACCCCACAGCTCGCGTACAAATGGATGGCAGTTTTCCAGTGCGACCTGTCCTTGTGTTGCCTTGCGGATGTGAGAGATGACGTTTTTTGATTTGATCGGATAGCTCTTGATCAGGCTAGCCACCGGGGAAGCGACTGCCGATTCATGATCGACGAACAGTCGAACGCCGGCACCCTCGAAAAACGCAATGCCCCAGCCATCCTTGTGCTCGTCAGTGAGGCCGCCGCGTGTCGCAAAGCCGGTAAAACTGAACACGATGTCGGTCGGGACATTGCAATTCATTCCCAGCAGCTGGCACATGGCAAAGGTGAGTGAAGTGGTGGCGGTCCGACAACGTTATCACGATTCTGACAGCGTGCTGATGCTCGTAATGCGGGCGGGCAGTTGCAACTGGCAGCGCCAGAGCGCGTGACCAGAGGCTCGGTACTTTTGCTCAAAAGGCGTGAGCGCATCAGCTTCGGGGACCAGATTCTCGCAGCCGACGAGCACGCCGGTCAGTTGTGTGACTGCTGATGCAAACTCTTCAATGTAAATTTTCCAGTTGCTGCGACATTCGATTCGTCCCCCCAGTGCGAGTAATGCGGGAAATACGGGGTGTCCATGCCAGCGGCGCACCAGCTGGGATTTTTTGGGCCAGGGATTTGGATAGAGCAGGTAATGATGTGAGGGGTAAATCGCGTGTTCGAGCATCAGCCGCCAGAAGTCGACCAGATCGGCACGCACCAGCACATGATTGCTGGGCACGTCAGCTTCCCAGTGCAGCTCGCGCGCCAGACGATCGGCGGATTGATCGATGCCGATCACGAAGCAATCGGGGTGGCGCTGTGCAAGCTTGCGAGTCGATAAGCCAACACCGCAGCCGGCGTCGATGATCAGCGGCGCGCTGCCGGCCGCTTGCCAGGTAGTGATCGAGGTGTCGAATGCTTTCCGGCTGTGATCAGCAATGGGACGCAGGTAGCGAGAATTCGCGTGGCGCTCAATCAGCAAGTGAAGCTGATGGTGAATGCCGGACTGATTGCTGCTGACAGGACGAGAATTGGCGTGCAATCAGACTGACTCGATGGTTGAATCGCTTCAGTGCAGCACAACGGGTTGCGCCATCAGTGAGCCATAGCTACCCAGAAATTCATCGATTTCTTCGATGCTGGGCTCACTGGCAATCAGCTCACGCACATGCTGGCGAAATGCCTCTGCCAGCGGGCCGGCGATGAAGATTTCTTTTTTGGCGGGCTTATCCAGAATTTCATAGCCGCCGAAGCGCATCGCTTCCATTCCTGCCTCTGCGCGAAACTCCACCACGCTGTAGTGTTCGCTGTTGTAGATCAGGTTCATGCGGGCTCCTCGGAGAAAAACAGAAAGAGGCGGGTCTCTTTCTGCTGTCCTACATGGTGATGCGAACGGAAGATTTCAAGAGTGAAGCGCAAATCTCGTGCCTAGAGGGCGGGTCACCACCGCTAGGTTGCCGAGGCCCTGCCGCAATCGAGTTCAGGCCCCAGGTACAGCCTACCGCAATATTGTTCTTCTCGCAAAAAACTTTGCACAGAATCCAGATGCGACGCGTCCGACAGGCTCATGAAGAGAATCTCGGGCGGATGCCTCAGCAGGCGATTGAGAGTCACCCGCATGGTCAGGCTGCCGGTGCAGCACGGGCAGCCAGGAGCGATGCGGATGACGGTCAGCGCCTCGGATGGGGTCAGCCCACTATCGCTGGCGAGTCCTTCGAGCAGCGCAACAGCGGTCGATCCGGGCGGCAGCTCACCGGCGATTGCTTTTTCACGTGCGGCAGAATCACCACCGTGCACCAGCCGTACCAGTGTCATCCCGACTTCTTCGCTGCCTTGCTGGACTCGACACCGAGCTGCTTCAGCTTGCGATAGAGATGGGTTCTTTCCAGCCCTGTGCGCTCGGCCACGCGTGTCATGCTGCCGCCTTCTCGTACCAAATGATGCTCGAAATAGGCGCGCTCGAAAGCATCTCTTGCTTCGCGTAATGGCAGTTCGAAAGAGACGCGGAATTCTTTTTCGGGTACCGCATAGGCAGCGGTGGGCGCGCTCAGGGCGTTGGAGTAATTGCCCAGGCTGGCATAGGTATTCACTGGCGCCGACAGGCCGTTCTTTTCGGCGCTGATGCCGTGTCGGTGGTGGCTGTTGTTGTTCAGCATGGCGCCACGCGCTTGGTCCTGACCGCGCGACAGTCCTTGCTGCACGGTCTTGAGCAGCTTTTGCAGCGATATCGGCTTCTCGAGGAAATTCATCGCGCCGATGCGCGTCGCTTCCACCGCGGTGTCGATAGTGGCATGACCGGACATCATGATGACTGGCATGGTCAGTAGCCCGTCCCGCTGCCACTCCTTGAGCAAGGTGACGCCATCGGTGTCCGGCATCCATATGTCGAGCAGCACCAAGTCAGGGTTGCCCGAGACGCGCAACTCTCGCGCCTGATTGGCGTCCTCCGCCGTGGTGACTACATGCCCTTCGTCGCCCAGTATCTCCGAGAGCAGCTCCCGGATACCCATCTCGTCGTCGACTACCAGTATGTTTGCCATGGGTGAGTCTCCATCTTTATGCCGTTTTCCTTCGGAAGCGCTGATTGAATAGTAAATAGCACCGGTAACTTTTGCGGCTAGCTGAGCGTCACCAAGTCCTTGATTTTTGCGGACCCCGCGTCGCACAGCCGCGCGGGCTCGCCATAAAACCGGGATTTACTCAGCGCCTCCCTTGATCGGAAATTGTATTTTTTGCAATTCTTAATGTCAAATGCTTAAATGCCTGCCAGCTTCAGCAGCAGTACCGACACCTGCGCACCACGGGCTTCCTTCCGGTTGACCAATTCGATGCGCCCGCCGTGCTCTTCCACGATCTTCCGCACCACGGGCAATCCCAGTCCTGTGCCCTTGGGCTTGGAGGTGACGTAGGGCTCGAAAGCTCTCGGAAGAACAGCGGCGCTAAAACCTGGTCCGTTATCCGTCACGCTCAGTCTTACTGCGACGCGGGTGCTGCCATCGGCATCGGTGTAGCGGATCGTTTCTGTCGCTAGCTCGATGCGCGACGGGCTGTCATCACCGCAGATCTCTGCCGTCGCATCAAGTGCGTTTTGCAAGAGGTTGTGTATCACCTGCCGCAGCTGGGTTGCATCGCCCAGAATCTCGGGCAAGGCCGGGTCGAGCTGAGCGTGCAGGGGTCGACTGCCCTCGACGCCACCATACAGTTCGAGGATTTCCTCGATGAGCGCATTGAGATTCAGAGGCTTGAGCAGTGGTGGCGGGGTCTTCGCGTAGTCGCGAAAATTGTCGACCATCTGCTGCATCGCTACCACTTGATTGACGATCGTATTAGTACCTCGCTCAAGCAGCGCCAGATCGGCGCCCGAGAGCCGGGCCTCCAGCTTCATCATCAGCCGCTCGGCTGAGAGCTGAATCGGTGTAAGCGGATTCTTAATCTCGTGCGCCAGACGTCGAGCCACCTCTGCCCAGGCGACAGAACGCTGCCCGGAGATCAAGTCAGAGATATCATCGAAGACCACCACATGACCGAGACCCGAGCCTACCGGCAGTCGTGCGCCTCGTGCCAGCAAGGTGATCTCGGCTGGCGCATGCAACTCGACCGAGCGGCCGGGCAGGCCGATCTGCTGCTGCCAGTGTTGATCGCGCGGATCCGTGCTGCTCATCGCGGACTGTGCGTTCTGCTCCGAAAAAGCGCGAATGATGGGCTCGCTGAAATCCTTCAGGCCTTCGATGCTCGCGAAAGGATGCTTGAGCCACGCTGTCAGCCCAGAGTGGAGTATCTGCTCGGCTGATGCATTGAAGGTCACCAGCCGCAGCTGATCATCCAGCACCATCACGCCAGCCGACATGTTCGCCAGCACCGACTCCAGATAGGCTTTCGCATCTTCGAGCGCCTTGCGGTTGCGCTCCACGGCTTCCCTCGCCTCGGACAGCTGCATGGTCATCAGGTTGAACGATTGTGTCAGTGTGCCCAACTCGTCGGTGCTGGCGACGATGGGCCTCGGTGAGAGATCGCCCTCGGTCACCGCCTTGGTGCCTTCGGCGAGCAGCAACAGGGGCCGTGCCAGATCGGTCGCCAGCAGGAAGGCGCTGACCATCGCGGCGAATATGGCGAGCAGCAGCGTCAGCGTGAGCGTCACCAGATAAAAATTGCGAAGGCCGGTGCGAGCCAGCGAGCGCTCCTGGTACTCGCCGTACGCGATGCGCAAGGCTTCCGCATTGGCGGCGAGCTGCTCCGGTACGGGCTGTATGACCTGAAGGTATCGTGGCCGTCCTCCGCCTAAAGACAGCAGGGATCCGTCACCGCGAATCGCCATCACCACGCGGATGCGGAGTGAGTTTTTCGAAGCGGCGTTCCTGTTGCTCCCCGTTTCAGTGTCGCCTTCAATCAGCCCAAAGCCATCCATGGAGCGCGCTCTGGCAATCATCGAAGGGGTCGGCAGGTCGGGCACCAGACTGGCAACGCTATTCGATGTGCTGGCAATCAGGTGGCCAGAACCGGACACGATAGCGACCTCGTTGAGCCGATTACGTTCCGCAATTCTGGGCAGTTGAACGACTAGCGCAGCGTCGGACATCTCCGAGAGCTCCGAGGCCACGCCACGCGCCTTTTGCCTGAGGTCTGCCAGCGAAGCCTCCAGCGCGCTTCTTCCCAGTGTCAGTCCAGACTCGAGTGCGGTCTCCACTTTGACGTTGAACCAGGACTCGATAGAGCGCGAGACGAACTGCACAGAGACCAGATAGATCACAACGCCGGGCAGCACGCCCATCAGCGTGAACATCAGTACCAGCCGCGTCATCAGGCGCGAGCCGAAGCGTTTGCGACGATAACGACTGGCGAGGCGAGCAAGCAGGAAAAGCACCAGCACGAACAGCAGCGCGCCGGCGGCGACATTGGCGCCTAATATCCATGAGTAATAGGTTTCGAACAGCTGCGTGTTTGCACTGGCAGCCGTCAGCAGGTACAGCAGCACGGCCACCAGCGCGGCCGCAGACAAGAGCAGATATCGGAGTGCCAGGCTCATTTGGCCTCGGTCTTGTGGACGACGCGTGCCCAGCCGGAGGACATGCGCCACTCGCCGCTGCCCATCGCGCTGACCTGAATGGGCTTGGGCAGTTGGGACACGTCGAGACTCAGTTGTACCGCGACGCTGTAGCTCGTATCTGGCTTGAGCGCGCCGGGCTCCGCTACTTGCCAGCGTCCTGTATGCCGCAGTAGCGCCAGCATCTCATCCAGCCGAGAAAAATTTCGGTGCAGGCTGCCGTCGATCGAGGCGCGGTATTGCCGAGTCAGCACGTTGTAGGACAGTCTGAGCGATCGGCTGGCTTTGATGGCGACGTCATCAAACCAGTACCAGCGCGGGCGTGACACTTCAAGTTGCAGCTTGAAGTACAGCGGAATTCCGCGCATCAGCGCATCTTCAAGCGGATGAGTCAGTTCGACCGAGAAGTTCGAGGACAGCACATAGCCTTCCTCGGAAAGCTGAAGCGCCGCTTCAATGAACTCGATACCCTCATTGGCCTGGGCCGGTGGTGATGCCATCAACGTGCCGAGCAGCAGCAGACAGCTGGCGACGAACAGCTGCCTTATCTTTCTGAAGACGGGCCTGCCGACGCCTGAGCGACGGTTGCTGCCAGACGCTGGCGAGAAAACTCCCACGTAATGACACCCTGGATAGAGAGTGGTAAAAAAACCACGTTTCGTGAACCGGGCGATAGTATCAAACCAGGGGCTTTTGGAGTAGCGCATAAAAGAGCCCATCGTGGTCTTCCACTGCGCTTTGGGTTGGCCGCAGCTGGCCCGGCGCGGGCAGCCGCTGTGCACGGTGCCGCTCGGCGAAGGCCTCAGCCTGCAGCGCGGACTCTTCCGGCCACACCGAGCAAGTGACGATCAATAGCTTGCCTCCGGGTCTGAGCATCTGCCAGAGATTGTCGAGAATTTCGGACGATAGCCGCGCCAGTTCAGCACTGTCGGACTCGCGTCTCAGCCAGGGAATGTCCGGATGCCGGCGCACGATGCCGGAGGCCGTGCATGGCACATCGGCGAGGATGCGGTCGAATGGCTGACCGTCCCACCAGTCGCGACGGCGTGCATCGCCCGAGCAGAGTTGCGCAGGCAGCGACAGCCGCTCGAGATTTTGGGCGACGCGCTGGAGTCGCTCCGGATCCTGATCCAGCGCGAGCAGATCGATATCGGCGGTCTCCAGCAGGTGGCCGGTCTTGCCTCCGGGCGCCGCACAGGCATCCAGCACGCGCATGCCGGCAGACAGGTCCAGCAGCGGCGCCGCCAGCTGAGCTGCCGCATCCTGCACCGATACCCAACCATCAGTAAAGGAGGGAATCTCGTTGACGGGCAGTGGCTGAGCAAGCCTGATCGCGTACTGCCCGACACGCGTTGCATCAATGTCTGCGCTTTTCAGCAGCGACAGGTAGGAGTCGGTGGTGGTTTTTCGCTGGTTCACGCGCAAGGTCAGCGGCGGCCGATGGTGCCCGGCAGTGAGCAGCGCTTCCCAGTGATCGGGCCAGTCATGGCGCGCTTTGTCTACCCACCACTGCGGATAGTTCCAGCGCGCGGTGTCCATCGCGCGCGCTTCGGTCAGCAGAGATTCACGCTCGCGCAAAAATCGCCTCAGCACCGCATTGACCAGACCCTTGGCACGGCCAAGCTCGCGATCTGCCGCGCAAGCCGAGACAGCCTGATCAACGACCGCGTGCTCGGTGTAGGGGCGGCCTTCATCAATGAGCAGCGCGAGGGCCGCGCTGATCAAAGTGCCCAATCGAGCGGGCTTTGGCGGCGTGTCCAGCAGAGTTGAGCGCACGGTCTTGACGACCCCCCAGTGCCGCAAGCTGCGATACGCGAGGTCCTGTATGGCTCCGCGTGTCGCTGGCACGGCATGGAGTGTCGCAAAAGCCTCCGCGAGTGCTCGGGGCAGCGACGTGCCGGCGTCGACCCGCGCCAGTGCCAGCGCTGCACCGGTCAGCGCAAGCGCAAGCGAATTTTGCGGGAGTGCTGACGTTGGCCCGGACTTTGTCGCTGACTTTCGCAATGTCTCAGAGGCTATTGCCATGCGCGTCAACATCCTGCATCAAACCCCCCACATCACGAACGTATTTTCCTGCTTCGCAGTGCGCATCATTTCAAGTAGAGGGAAGGCGCGTGCGGCAAAGCTGACTTTTTTACCGGATTCGAGATCGTCTTCCTCAGTTTTGGGATTGCCATCGTTCTCTTGCGACCCGGGCGCCCGCTTGCTGCTTGCAACCTCCTCTTCCAGGCGAGCGATGGCGTCGGGCATCTCCTCGGCAGTGATGATGCCCTGATCAACATTTTTGCCAAGAACATCGAGCAGGGGCTTGGCGTGCATCTTGTACATCAGCACATCGGCTGCGGCACTGGACTTGAAGGTGATTAACATGAGGCGTTGTCAAACAAGTGAAGAAGGGAAGCGGGTCACGATAGCATGGTCCGCCGCTGGATTTGTCGGATTTACTGCGTCGTAGCCGCACCTGTTGGCGTAATCACCAAAGCCTTGCTGGTGACGAAACGAAATAGCGCAAAACATTGCACCAGCACGTACACACACCATGCCAGACGTATCGCCGCAGAGTTGTCCCATCCATTCGCGACAAACACATCGATCAGCAAGCCCAGCCCCCACTGCACGCTGAATGCGCCGATAAACAATGACAGGTTGTAGGCGCTGTTCACCCGCCCCGCCTGCGCCGACGGAAACGACAAGCTCACATGCGTCTGCGCCAGCGTTGACACGGTCACCAGCAGCGCGAAAGGCAGCCACAGCAGCCACGCCCAGGCATAGGGCAGCAGCAGCATGGTCAGCTGAAGCAGGATGGACAAGCTGATGCCGATGCCGACGACTCGCAGTGCCGGCCAGCCGCGCTGGCTACCATACGATACATGGCGCGGCGCCCACCAAGACAGCAGCAGATAAGACAGCATCAGGCAAAGATTGAAAGCGAACAGAACGCGCGAGGCTTGCGCGATCGACAGCCCCAGCACCTGGGTCATCCAGGGGCCTGCCCACAGCGTCTGCACTGCCATGAAACCGCCTTGGTGCACGCTACCCAGCAGCGCCATCCGGCGGAAGTAAGGATGCGTGAATATGGCTTTGTACGACAAGGCATCCGGGGCGGAACTTGGTGTCACCGTGAACGGCATCCGCTCGCGCTCGACATCGCGCAAGCGAAAGAACAAGGTCACGGTCGCGATCACGATCAGTGCTGACATCAGCCAGAACACGCCGCGCCAACCGATGAAGGGCATCAGCTCCGCCACTGGCACGGTGGTGGCCAGCGCGCCGGCAGTGCCGAGCACCAGCATCCAGCTGGCGAGCTGGCTCTGGCGTTCGGGCGCATACCAGCTGCGGTAGGCTTTGTAGGGCGCCATCAGGCACGCGGACACGCCGACACCGATCAGGGCGCGTCCAGTCCACAATCCAGCGAGCGTGTTGCTGGTGGCGAAAATCGCAGCACCCAGTGCAGCAAACACCAGCAGCGCTGCTTCTGTGCGTCTTGGTCCGTACTTGTCCAGCCATACGCCCAGCGGAAGTTGCAGGCTGGCGAAACCAACAAAATAGGCTGACGACAGCAGCCCAAGATCGGCATTCGACAATTGCAGATCGGCCGTCAGTGCGGGTGCAATCACTGCATTGATTGCCCGGAATGCGTAGGACAAAAAATACGCGCCACCAAACACCAGCACGACACGTATGGCCAGCCGGCCCTGAAGGTAGTGAGCGTGATCCGCCATCACTGCAGCGCGAAAGAGGCGAGGAAAGTATCGGCGATCTCGGCACTCAGTTGGTGCGACGGCCCGATGGCTACGGCCTGGTAGACGCGCTGATCTTTTGTCGCGAAGCGCGCAAACAGCGTCATCTGGCGGCCATTGGCGAGCGTCCCGCTGGCTTGGATCTCGGTAGCTTCAGTACCGTCTTTGAGCTTGAGTGTCTTCTGATGCGTGATACTGCCAGCGATATTTTTCACCATCGCCTGCTGCATCCGCTCAAGCGCTTGCGAGCGTTGCGCCGCATCGTCTATCAAGGCGCTGGCCACCGCAAAATTCATCTCGTCCGCCTCTGCCGCCGTCATCTGCATGTCGACCTTCATGTCTCCAAGGGTGACTGTCCGTGAATGGCTTGCCGGTTTGGCCGGTAAAAGCACCGTGAAGCGAGCCTCGGCGTTGCGAAGCTCGCGCCAGTTCAGGCTCGGGCTGCACGCCATCAAGGCCAGCGCGCAGACCATCACCAATGAGATATGCCGTGTTGAATGCATCATGAATCGCATGAGCGAGATGGTAACAGCTGAGCAGCGCTGAATTTTCGGCTTATTGAGGTGCTGCAAGCGCTCGCCGGTACTGGATGGCTTCGCTGACATGCGATGCTGCGACTCGCGCGCAGTGATCGAGATCGGCAATCGTTCGCGCCAGCCTTAGCACGCGATGATAAGCGCGCGCCGACCACTGCAGCCGCTCCATCGCACTGCGAAGCAGCGACTGCGTGCTGTCATCCGGCGCGCAGAGCGCGTCCAGCTCTCCGGCAGACAGCGCCGCATTGGTTTTGTGCTGACGCCGTTGTTGCACCTCCCGCGCCAGCTGGACCCTCGCTGCGATGGCCGAGGAGGGCTCGCCGGTTGCGGACTGCAACATATCTTCCGCAGAGAGCGCAGCCACGGGCACCAGCATGTCGATGCGGTCGAGCAGGGGGCCGGAGATCTTTCCCTGGTAGCGCGCGATGCTGTCCGGGGTGCAGCGGCAGGCGCGCGACGGGTGTCCCTGATAACCACAGGGGCAGGGGTTCATCGCTGCGATCAGCTGAAAGTTGCATGGAAAAACGGTCTGCCGCGCGGCACGCGAGATCGTGATCTGCCCGCATTCGAGCGGCTCGCGCAGTGCCTCGAGCACCTTGCGATCGAACTCAGGCAACTCATCAAGAAAAAGCACGCCGTGACTTGCCAGCGATATCTCACCAGGGCGAGGTACGCCGCCGCCGCCCACCAGCGCCGCCGCAGAGGCCGTGTGATGAGGCGCACGGAACGGCCGGCAGCCCCAGTGCGCAATCGAGAAATTGCCGCTGAGCGATTGCACAGCGGCCGCCTGCATCGCCTCTTCATCGGTCATCGGTGGCAAGACGCCCGGCAAGCGGTTGGCCAGCATCGACTTGCCGGCCCCCGGAGGTCCGACCATCAGGGCGCTGTGCCCGCCAGCGGCCGCGATTTCCATCGCCCGGCGCGCCTGCTGCTGACCGCGCACCTCGGAAAAATCAGGGTACTGCCAAGACCGCGCGGCAGGGGCGGCGCGCGTACGCACCAGGCGCGTCTCGGGGCTGGCGGAAGAAAAATGCGCGCAGACCTGCAGCAGTGAGCTGGCCGGATAGATCTCGGCCTCACTCACCAGAGCCGCCTCGGCGGCATTGGCCGAAGGAAGAATGAATGCCCGCCGCTGTGCGCCCGAGCCCCGTATCGCATGGCTCATGGCGAGTGCGGCGCGGATCGGACGTAGCTCACCGGACAGCGAGAGCTCGCCGGCGAACTCGTACCGATCCAGCTCGGCGGAGGGCAGCTGCCGAGACGCGGCGAGGATGCCCAGTGCGATCGGCAGATCGAAACGACCGGACTCTTTGGGCAGGTCGGCCGGTGCGAGATTGACCGTGACACGGCCGACGGGGAAGTCAAAGCCACTGTTCTGCAGCGCCGCCCTGACGCGTTCGCGAGACTCCCGCACCTCGGCCTCGGCAAGTCCCACGATGGTGAATGCGGGCAAGCCATTGGCCAGATGAACCTCCACGCTGACCACGGGCGCTTCCAGCCCGCACAGCGCCCTGCTGCGTAAGACAGCCAGCCCCACCGGGCGTCAGGACCGCAGTCGGGATTCGAGCTCGGCGACGCGAGCTTCCAGGGCTTCGAGCTTCGCTCGCGTCCGGGCGAGGACCTCGGACTGGATCTCGAATTCTTCGCGGGTCAGCAGGTCGAGTTTGGCAAAGCCCTGATTGAGCATCGCCTTGAGGTTTTTCTCGAGGTCTCGCGCGGGCGAGCGCTGCAACACGTCTTGGATGTTTTGTTGCAGATCGGAAAGGAGACTGGGTCTAGGGGTCATGAGATTTGCTAGGATGAAACATGCACTGAATTGAGGCGACCGCGCTTTGATGGTGCAACGCTGGCGTTCGGCCTGCCTTGACGGAAGGCTCGATGCTAGCGGAATTGGCTGAAATGACAAGACTTTTCCTGATTTTCAGCTGGCACATGTCCTGCTTAGTTCCCTTGGGCACACACGGCATTCGTGGGCAGGTTTTTTATTTAACATGAAGAAGGAAAACAATGAAAAAAACTATTCTAGCTGGCGCCGCTGCCTCCCTATTTATCGCGCACGGTGCTCATGCAGACCAAACAGCAGCGGCAACCCCTGAGCAGGTGGTGACGTACAACATGGGCGTCACTTCGGATTATGTTTTCCGGGGTATTTCCCAGTCGCGAAACAAGCCTGCCGTGAGCGCAGGTGTGGACTACTCCCACACTCCCTCTGGGCTGTATCTTGGCGGCTGGGCGTCTACCATCAGCTGGATCGCAGACAGTCATCTCGATGGTGCCACGACCCGGGATCGAAGCAGCACGCCCTTTGAGCTGGATCTCTACGGTGGTCTCAAGGGTGATATCGGAAACGGATTGAGCTACGACGCGGGTGGAATTCTCTATTACTACCCCAACCACAATCTTGGATCAAAACCCGACGCCAATACCTTCGAGGTGTACGGAAAGCTTGCCTACGGACCGGTGTACATCAAGGCGAACTATGCTCTTACCGATGCGTTCTTCTTTGCAGATAAAGCTGGTACCTACTACCTCGATCTTGGTGGTGACTTCCCGCTAATGGATGGACTGGTAGCTAACCTGCACTACGGTAGCTTCAGGTTCAAGAACGGCGGCAATGCTCTGACGGCATCTGATGCTAATTACGAGGACTGGAAAGTCGGCCTTACCAAGGATTTTGGCAACGGACTTTCAGGATCAATCGCTGCGACCGGAACCAACGCCGATAAAACGGTGTGGAACTTCAACCGGACTGGTTACCTCGGCGACACCAAGGGCATTGTCTCTCTCACCAAAACTTTCTAATCCAACCTAGAGGCTGAAATGAAACTCATCACTGCCATCATCAAGCCGTTCAAGCTCGATGAAGTGCGCGAAGCGCTCTCGGCGATCGGTGTGCAAGGCATCACGGTCACCGAGGTCAAGGGCTTCGGGCGCCAGAAAGGTCACACCGAGTTGTATCGCGGCGCCGAGTATGTCGTCGACTTCCTGCCCAAGACCAAGATCGAGGCAGCCGTTGACGACGCAATTTTGGAACGCGTGATTGAGGCGATCGAGAACGCGGCTCGCACTGGCAAGATAGGTGACGGCAAGATCTTCGTCTACGACCTGCAGCAAGTCGTTCGTATTCGTACGGGCGAAACCGGCAAAGAAGCACTCTAAAGGGGATTCAATATGAAAAAATGGTTCACAAGCCTTTTGAGCGCCGGCATGTTGCTGCTAGCAGTAGGGATGACACCTGTTGCATCCGCCGAGGATGCGCAGCCCGCCGCAACACCGGCTGCAGCGGCAGCACCGGCCGCACCTGCTGCGGCAGAGGCCGCTGCTCCTGCTGAGGCGGCACCGGCTCCTGTACCCAACAAGGGTGACACCGCATGGATGATGGTGGCGACGCTGCTGGTCATCATGATGTCGATCCCGGGTCTGGCGCTGTTCTACGGCGGTCTCGTCCGCTCGAAGAACATGCTGTCGGTGCTGATGCAGGTGATGATGATTTTCAGCCTCATCTCGGTTCTTTGGTTCATCTACGGCTATTCAATCGCGTTTACGGAGGGCAGCAGCTTCTTCGGTTCTTTTGATCGCCTGTTCATGAAGGGCATGACGCCGGATTCACCTGGTGCAACCTTCAGCAAAGGCGTGGTGATACCGGAGATGATATTCGCCTGTTTCCAGGCGACCTTCGCAGCGATCACCTGCGGCCTGATCGTCGGCGCCTTTGCCGAGCGCATCAAGTTCTCGGCGGTGCTGGTGTTCATGGTCATCTGGTTCACGTTCGCTTATCTGCCGATTGCACACATGGTTTGGTTCTGGCCTGGTCCGGATGCATTCACCGACGCCGCAGCAGCAGAGAAAGCGACGGCCGTGTCTGGCTGGCTGTTCCAGAAAGGCGCGCTCGACTTCGCTGGCGGTACCGTGGTGCACATCAATGCCGCAGTCGCGGGGCTGGTGGGCGCAGTCGTCGTTGGCAAGCGCGTGGGCCTCGGCCGTGAATCCATGGCGCCTCATTCGTTGACGCTAACCATGGTGGGCGCATCGCTGCTGTGGGTGGGCTGGTTTGGTTTCAATGCCGGCTCTGCGCTGGAAGCGAATGGCTCAGCGGCACTGGCCTTCGCCAACACGCTGCTTGCCACGGCGGGCGCCGTCTGCTCCTGGTCGTTTGCCGAGTGGATCCTGAAAGGCAAGCCCTCGATGCTGGGCGCTGCCTCGGGTGCGGTCGCTGGTCTGGTTGCGATCACGCCTGCTGCCGGGTTCGTCGGTGTGATGGGTGGCCTGGTCATTGGTCTGCTGGCGGGCGTCGTCTGCCTGTGGGGCGTGAACGGACTCAAGCACCTGATTGGCGCGGATGACTCGCTGGATGTGTTCGGCGTGCACGGCGTCGGCGGTGCATTGGGCGCTATCCTGACCGGCGTGTTCGCAGCGCCATCACTGGGCGGCACCGGCATCTTCGACTACGTGGCGAATGCTGCGTCGCCGGAGTATTCGATCGCTTCTCAGGTCTGGATTCAGTTCCAGGGTGTGCTGACCACGGTCATCTGGTCTGGCATCGTGGCCTACATCGCGTACAAGATCGCTGACATGCTGATCGGCCTGCGCGTCACGGAAGAAGAAGAGCGCGAAGGCCTCGACATCTCCAGTCACGGTGAAACCGCCTACTACCGCTGATATCTTCAGTCTTCTCCTCAGCACCGGCCCAGCGCATCGGGCCAGAAACGCCTCCTACCAAGGAGGCGTTTTTTATTTCGACGTCCGCTTGCAGTTCGCATGAGCACCCCCGTGTGGAAACCTCCCTGAATTGGGGCACGAGCCATGCTTGTCCGTTAAAATCCCAGCTTTGGCGTGGGTTCGCGCCCAGCCGCAGTCTGATTCCCCGGAAGGTTTCCCCATGGTGCCCCACCTCGTCACGGCCCTGAATGGTCCGTTGCTTGAACTTGAAAAGAAGATTCTGACGGCCACGCCAGCGATCGAGCGCTGGTTCCGGCTTGAGTGGCAAGAACACACGCCGCCCTTTTATTGCTCGGTCGATCTTCGCAATTCAGGTTTCAAACTGGCGCCGGTCGACACCAATCTTTTCCCTGGGGGCTTCAATAACCTTGCGCCCGAAATGCTGCCGCTCGCCGTGCAGGCGGCCATGGCTGCGATCGACAAATACTGTCCGGATGCGAAGAACCTGCTGCTGGTGCCTGAAAAGCACACACGCAACACGTTCTACCTTCAGAACGTGGCGAGGCTGATGCAGATTTTCCGGCAAACCGGACTGAATGTGCGCTTGGGCAGCTTGTCAGACGAGGTGAAGGAGCCCGTGGTGATTGAACTGCCGGACGGCAACAGCATCACGCTCGAACCGCTGGAGCGCTCTGCGAACGGGCGTCGTCTCGGGCTGAAGAATTTTGATCCCTGCACCATTCTGCTGAACAATGATCTGTCGGCGGGTATTCCGGGCATACTCGAAGACTTGGATGAGCAAACGCTCTTGCCACCGCTGCACGCGGGTTGGGCCGTGCGGCGCAAGACCAATCACTTTGCCGCCTATGATGAAGTGGCAAAAAAATTCGGCAAGCTGGTCGATGTCGATCCCTGGATGTTGAATCCTTACTTCGCCAAGTGCACGGGCATCAACTTCCATGAACGCACCGGCGAGGATTGTTTGTCGAGCAGCGTGGATATGCTGCTGACCAAGATCCGAAAAAAATACAAGGAATACGGCATCAAGGAAACGCCTTTCGTGATCGTCAAGGCCGACGCCGGCACCTATGGGATGGGTATCATGACGGTGCGCGACGCGAGTGAAGTGCGCGAGCTGAATCGCAAGCAGCGCAACAAGATGTCGGTCGTGAAAGAAGGTCTGGAAGTGTCCGACGTGATCATTCAGGAAGGCGTCCACACCTTTGAACATATCAATGATGCGGTCGCCGAGCCGGTGGTCTACATGATTGACCGCTACGTGGTCGGTGGTTTTTACCGTGTGCATGCCGAGCGCGGCGTCGATGAGAACCTCAATTCTCCGGGCGCACATTTCGTGCCGCTAGCCTTCGCGCAGCAGCATGCGCTACCCGACCTCGCGGCCAAGCCCGGCACGGCAGCGCCGAATCGCTTCTACATGTACGGTGTGGTGGCGCGGCTGGCATTACTGGCAGCATCGCTGGAGCTGGAAAAGACCGATCCCAATCCCGAGGTCTACTGATACGGGCGAATGACGGCCGGCGCTCGTTACCAACCCACCAAGGTTCCTGATTCATGAAAATCGCTTTTGCCGCAGATCCGCTGGCCGGCTTCAAGATCGAGAAGGACTCGACTTACGCGATGATGGTCGAGGCGGCCAGACGCGGTCATGCGCTGTATGCATTCGCTCATGCCGATCTGATCTTCGACGGCCGCAAGGTGCTGGCGCATCTGTCGCGTGTCAGGCTGACCGGCAATCCACAAGAGTGGTTCCATCAAGATGAACCGGTGCTGATGTCCCTGAATGACGTCGATGCGGTGATCGAGCGTACCGATCCGCCATTCAACATGGAGTACGTGTATGCGACTTACTTGCTCGAGCGTGCGGAAGCCGATGGCGCGCGCATCTTCAATCGTCCCGGAGCTATCCGAAGTCATAACGAAAAGCTGGCGATCACCGGGTTCACGCAATTCATCGCGCCCACGCTGGTGACGAGCAAAGAGGCGCTCATTCGCGATTTTCATCGTGAGCACCGGGACATCATTCTCAAGCCCTTGGATGGCATGGGCGGCGAGGGCGTGTTCCGCGTCGGCGAGCAAGGGCTCAATCTGGGCGCCATTATCGAGACGCTCACGCAACATGGCGCACGCACCATCATGGTTCAGCGCTACATTCCTGAGATCGTGGAGGGTGATCGCAGGGTGTTGCTGATCGGCGGTCAAGTGGTGCCTTACTGCCTCGCGCGCGTACCGCAGGCGGGTGAAGTGCGAGGTAATCTTGCCGCAGGCGGGCGTGGCGTCGCCATGCCGGTCTCGGCGCGCGAGCGAGACATTGCCGAGACCCTGGCACCGGTTTTATATCAACGTGGTCTCTTGCTGGTAGGATTAGATGTGATCGGCAATTACCTCACCGAGATCAACGTGACCAGCCCGACCTGTTTTCAGGAGATTACTGAGCAGACTGGTTTTGATGTGGCGGGCATGTTTATCGACGCGCTGGAGCGCACCCTCTCAGGCGGCTGACCCTGACTCTCGGAATGATTTTGACGCCATGGTTGGCATACTCCTTATCACTCACGCACCCTTGGGCAAGGCTTTCATCGAGGCGGCAACGCATGTATTTCGCGGTGCGCCTGAGCATCTCGAATCACTGGACGTGGTTGCCGATCAGGATCCTGAGGAGGTCAGGCGACTTGCGCGCGAGGCGATAGCGCGCATTGATGATGGCGCGGGCGTACTCGTGCTCACCGACATCATCGGCGCCACCCCCTGCAACTGCACGTTGGCCTTCTGCGTGCCCGGCAAAGTGGAAGTCGTGGCCGGCGTCAGCCTGCCGATGCTGCTGCGCGCGATCAGTTATCGCCACAATACGCTGGACAGCGTCGCGGAAATGGCGCTCGCCGGCGGACAGCGGGGCATGTGCCGGGTGGCGCAGCAGACGGGCTGAGCACATCGCATCGCTGGTCAGGCAGCACAATACCACCATGACATCAAACACACGGACATGATCAGCAGGGACATCGAAATCATCAACAAGCTTGGATTGCACGCGCGTGCGTCGGCCAAACTGACGCAACTCGCGGGAAAATTTCAGTGCGAGGTCTGGATGAGCCGCAATCAGAAGCGTGTGAATGCCAAATCCATCATGGGCGTCATGATGCTGGCCGCCGGCATGGGTACCGTCGTCACGCTCGAGACGGATGGCGCCGATGAACAGGCGGCCATGGATGCGCTGGCGGAGCTGATCTCTGCGCGTTTCGGCGAGAGCGAATAACCGGCAGCGCAACAGGACAAATTCATCATGGCCTCATTCACGCTTCATGGCATACCGGTCTCGCGGGGCATCGCGATTGGTCGCGCGCATCTGCTGCGCCCGGCGGCGCGCGACGTCAAGCATTACCTGATCCCGGAGGAGCGTGTCGAGGCCGAGGTGCAGCGACTGAGCGATGCGATTAGCGCGGTTAATCAGGAACTGCAGGCCGTGCGCCGCGATCTGCCGCCCGATGCCCCGAGCGAGCTGGCTGCTTTCATTGATGTGCACGCATTGATCCTCTCTGATCCCATCGTCGCCGAAGAGCCACTGAAGATCATTCGTACCCGGCATTACAACGCTGAATGGGCATTGCTGACCCAAATCGATGAGCTGTCCGCGCAATTCCACGAGATCGAGGATGAATATCTTCGGGAGCGCAAGAACGATATCGGGCAGGTCGGCGAGCGCGTGCTCAAGGTGCTGATCGGGTCGGCCACGGCGCTGCCATCCAGCTCCGTCGCCGATGACTCACTGCCCCAGATGATCGTCGTCGCGCATGACATCTCTCCGGCGGACATGCTGCAGTTTCGCGATCGCGCATTCGTCGGTTTTGTCACGGATCTGGGCGGCCAGAACTCACACACCGCGATTGTCGCGCGCAGCCTGGATATTCCTGCGGCGGTCGGTATGTCGAACGCTTCGACGTTGATCGCTGAGGATGACTGGGTCATCATCGATGGCGACGCCGGCATCGTGATCGTCGATCCTGCCCCCGTCGTGCTCGAGCAATACCGCGATGCTCAGGCGCAGCTGATCCGCGAGCGGAAAAAACTCGGCAAGCTGAGAAAGACGCCAGCTGTCACCAGTGATGGCACCCGCATTCATCTGCTCGCCAATATCGAACTGCCTGAAGATTGCGCTGCCGCACTTGACGCGGGCGCCGTGGGTGTCGGATTGTTCCGCTCCGAGTTTCTATTCATGGGGCGCACCGGACAGGCCAGCCGGCTGCCCTCGGAAGACGAGCAGTTCGAGTCGTATCGCAAGGCGGTGGTCGCGATGAAGGGCCGTCCGGTGACGATACGCACGCTCGACATTGGAGCGGACAAGCCGCTGGACAAGGACGAAGAGACAGCGCTGAATCCGGCGCTCGGCCTGCGCGCCATACGTTACTGTCTGGCCGAGCCACAAATGTTTCTCACGCAGTTGCGCGCGATACTGCGAGCCTCCGCCTACGGTCCGATCAATCTGCTGATACCGATGCTGGCGCATGCGTTCGAGATCGACCAGAGCCTCGCCATGATCGAGCAGGCGAAGGCGCAGCTGCGCGACACGAAGAAAAAATTTGATCCGAATATCCCGGTCGGTGCGATGATCGAAATTCCTGCGGCCGCGCTCACGCTGCCGCTGTTCATCAAGCGACTGAATTTTCTCTCGATCGGTACGAATGACCTGATCCAGTACACACTGGCGATTGACCGAGTCGATCACGAAGTCGCGCACTTGTATAACCCCTTGCACCCGGCGGTGTTACAGCTGCTGCACATGACGATCACGGCCGGAGCGAAGGCCGGCATACCGGTCGCCGTCTGCGGCGAGGTCGCCGGCGATACCAAGCTCACCCGGCTGCTGCTGGGCATGGGGTTACGAGAGTTTTCCATGCATCCGGCGCAGTTATTGACGGTGAAGCAGGAGATACTCAACGCCGATATCGACCTCATCGAGCCAGCGGTGAGGCGGATCCTCAAGACCTATGAGGCACCAGCGATTGCCGATGCGGTAGAACGGCTGCGTCTGCTCTGATCAGTCGGCCCGTTTGACGCTGGGCACCGAAATCGCTATTCTTCGTCTGACGCGCCGATTTGACCTTAGCTTGCGGGCGCACGGGGACTTCCCCGGACAAATACGGCTAAAGCGAGCTCGAATCGATGTACGAATCCAGCCCGACAGCCACAAGTGCTCTCGGGCTTTTTGTTTTTTATGCAGGTAAAACGCTGTCGATGAAATCCATAGGAAACGTCAAGCCGCAGTCGATGCATTTCGCCGAGCCACTGCCTTTGCAGAGTGGCGCCGTGCTGTCCGACTACACATTGGTCTACGAGACCTATGGCACGCTGAATGCTGATTGCTCAAATGCCGTGCTGGTCTGTCACGCGTTGAATGCCTCGCATCATGTCGCCGGCACCTATGAAGGTCAGCCCAAGAGCACGGGTTGGTGGGACAACATGGTGGGGCCCGGCAAACCGCTGGATACCCATCGTTTCTTTGTCATCGGCGTCAATAATCCAGGCTCATGCTTCGGCTCCACCGGCCCTATGCACACCAATCCGGCCACAGGCAAGCCCTACGGCGCATCCTTTCCGGTCGTGACTGTCGAAGACTGGGTGCATGCGCAAGCCCGGCTGGCAGATGCGCTTGGCATCCGCAAGTTCGCGGCAGTGATGGGTGGTTCACTCGGTGGTATGCAGGCGCTGGCCTGGAGCACGCTATATCCCGACCGTGTCGCACATTGTCTGGTGATCGCTTCCACGCCCAAGCTCTCGGCACAAAACATTGCGTTCAATGATGTCGCGCGTCAGGCCATACTGACGGATCCGGATTTTCATGACGGTGATTTTTACGCGCATGGCGTCGTGCCCAAGCGCGGCCTGCGTGTAGCGCGCATGATCGGTCACATCACGTATCTGTCCGACGACGACATGGCCGAAAAATTTGGCCGAGATCTGCGTGGCACGGATTACCAGTTCGGCTACGGCATTGATTTCGAGATCGAATCCTATCTGCGCTATCAGGGCGACAAATTCTCCGAGTACTTCGATGCCAACACCTATTTGCTGATCACCAAGGCGCTTGATTATTTTGATCCCGCGCGCGCCTGCCACGGCGACTTGGCAGTGGCCTTGTCGGGTACGCAGGCCGAGTTCCTTGTGGTGTCATTTACCACCGACTGGCGATTCGCACCCGAGCGCAGCCGAGAGATTGTGCAGGCGCTGGTGAAGAACGAGCGGCGTGTCAGCTATGCTGAGATCGATGCGCCGCACGGGCATGATGCCTTCCTGCTCGACGATCCACGCTACATGGCTGTGGTGCGTGCGTATTACGACAAAGTCTGGAGCGGGCTCGCCATGCCGGCGCCGGCAGTGCAGCGGGAGGCCGCATGATTACCGAGCGCTTTGCCGGTTTGCGCGCTGATCTCGCCTTCATCGCGCACTGGGTTGCGCCAGGCGCGCGCGTGCTTGATCTGGGCTGCGGCGATGGCGCGATGATGGAATATCTGCAAGTGGAAAAAAGCTGCATCGGTTACGGTGTCGAGATTGATGATGCTCGCATACCGCGTTGCGTGCATCGCGGCGTGTCGGTGATACAGCAAGATCTGGAGGGCGGGCTGGCCATGTTCGCCGACGATGCCTTCGACAGCGTACTGTGCCTCTCCGCGCTGCAGATGATGAAAAACGTCGAGGGTGTGCTGCGCGATATCGCTCGCGTGGGGCGTGAGGCGATCGTTTCTTTTCCCAACTTTGCGCACTGGCCGCATCGCTTAGCCTTGCTCAGTGGTCACATGCCGGTGTCCGAGAGCCTGCCCTATCAGTGGTATGACACGCCTAACCTGCGCTGTGCGACCATCAGCGACTTTTCTGAACTTGCTGATGAGGTTGGGTTGCAGGTGATCGAATGCGTTGCACTCAAAGACGATGGCACACCGGTCGCCTTCCTGCCGAACTGGCGCGGCAGTCTCGCCGTATTCCGGCTTCGTAAAAAATAGACTATCTCTGATACTGGGCGCATGAATACTCCTTCCACTTCAGCGGCGCCTGCGGCCAGCGGCTGGCGGCATTACTTCAGTCGGCACATGCTGATCTGCGTGATGCTCGGCTTCACTTCGGGCCTGCCGCTGTTTATTCTGTACAACTTGCTGTCGGCATGGCTGAAGGCCGAGCAAGTCGACCTGAAATCCATTGGCTTGTTCGCGCTGGTAGGTTTTCCGTACACCTGGAAATTCCTCTGGTCGCCGCTGATGGATCGCTTCCACTTTCCACTGCTGGGCCGTCGTCGCGGGTGGATGTTTTTCACTCAGCTTGCTTTGCTTGCAGCGGTTGGCAGCATGGGCTTTTTCTCGCCACTGACCGAATTGAGTGCTGTGGTCACCCTCGCAGGATTCATCGCGTTCTTATCGGCCAGTCAGGATATCGTGATCGATGCCTACCGTCGCGAGCTCTTGTCTGATGCCGAGCAGGGCTCGGGCACGGCGCTGTTCGTCAATGCATACAAGATGTCTACGCTAGTGCCGGGGTCACTCTCTCTGATTCTCTCCGACTTTCTCAGTTGGCAGGTTGTATTCGGTATCACCGCGCTGTTCATGCTGCCCGGACTGTTCACCACCTTGCTGATCAGCGAGCCAGCCATTTACGGTGAACCACCGCGCACGCTGCGCGAAGCCGTTATCGAGCCCTTCCGGGAATTCATGCAGCGCAGTGGCTTCTCACAAGCGATGCTGATATTGGCGTTCATCTTCCTGTACAAGCTTGGCGATTCCATGGCGACCGCGCTGGCCACGCCGTTTTACATGGAGCTGGGCTACACCCGCACGCAGATCGGACTGGTGGCAAAGAATGCCGGCCTGTGGGCCAGCTTAGCGGGCGGCATAATCGGCGCAGTCTGGCTGGAAAAAACCGGTGTCAATCGCGGTCTGTGGATCTTTGGCGTGTTGCAGGCGGTCGCGATTCTCGGTTTTGCCTTGCTCGCTCAAACGGGCGTGGCGGCGGCCGGTACTGAACCGAGCAGTTTGCTGCTGGGTCTGGTGATTGGCCTCGAAGCATTTGCCGTTGGCCTCGGCACCGCAGCGTTTACGGCCTATATTGCGACGACGACGGACCAGCGCTACACCGCGACGCAGTTTGCGCTGTTCACCAGCCTGGCTGCCGTGCCGCGCACCTTTTTTAATGCGCTCACGGGTTTCATCGTTGCGCAGACAGGCTGGTTTGTCTTCTTCCTGATCTGCTTTGTGCTGGCTATTCCCGGCATGCTGTTGTTACCAAAGATCGCGCCGTGGAATGCGGATCGGCCTCAGCAAGAGCAATGATTTATTGCTGAATTTTTAGCACGAGCATCAGCACGACGGCAGCAGCCATTGCAGCAGTTGCTGTCCAGCCCAGCCACTTCAACTGGTGCTTGACCACGAAAGCACCCATTACTTGGCGTTCGCTGGCCATGCGCATCATCACGATCATGATAGGCACGGAGACGACGCCATTGAGTACGGCGGCCCAGTACAGCGCATGCAAGGGATCGATCTCACTGATACCTATACCGGCACCGATGAGTGTCGATACAGCGATGATTCCGTAAAAGCGAGCACCCGGCCCGGGAGGAAGGTCCAGTCCGGCAGGCCACTCAAAGGCACCAGCCACTGCATAAGCTGCTGAGCCAGCCAGCACGGGAATGGCGAGCAAGCCGGTGCCGACAATGCCTAGTGCGAACATCAGGAACGCGAATTCCCCGGCAATCGGTCTGAGCGCAAGCGCCGCATCACGGGAACTTTGTATATCGGTAATGCCATGCCTGAACAGGGTTGCCGCAGTGGTCAGCATGATGAAAAAAGCGATCAGGTTGGATATTCCCATGCCTAACCAGTTGTCGATGGCGATGCGCCGCAGATGCATTCTGGCCTGCTCCGGCGCCTGCCGCAGGGGTCGCGCATCGGGATTCGCCTTGAGCTCTTCGACTTCTTGTGACGCCTGCCAGAAGAACAGATACGGACTGATTGTGGTGCCGAAAATCGCCACCAGCGTGGTCAGATAATCAGCATTCAATTGCAGACGAGGCAGCAACAAAGAATATAGCACTTCGCCCCAGTCGATCTGCACGGTGAACACTGCGCCCACGTAGGCGAGCAACGAGAGCGTCAGCCACTTCAGCACGCGTACATAGCGTATATAGGGAATGAATATCTGAAGCAGCACCGACGCGGTGCCGAACATCACGACCCAGCCGGTATGCGATCCGCCCGCAACCAGTCGCACGGCGTCGGCCATGGCCGCGAGATCAGCGGCGATATTGATGGTGTTGGCGACGACCAGTAAACCAACGACCCAGATCAGTAGTCCCTTTCCATGCCAGCGCCGCAGATTGCTGGCCAGGCCCTCGCCGGTGACACGTCCAATGCGCGCGCTGACGGACTGTATGCCGACCATCAATGGCCAGGTGATCAGCAAGGTCCATAGCATCTGCAAGCCGAACTGCGCCCCGCCCTGCGAATACGTCGCGATGCCACTAGGATCGTCATCTGCTGCGCCAGTGATCAGTCCCGGTCCGAGCTTTGTCGAGAGTGGGGTGTGATCTACTTGCACCTGCCGCCGAAATTTTTCTTGCGTGGCAGAATGTGTTGATAGTTCGCGCTCGTCGGCCATCCTTTGATACTAGCAGTCAGAGGGTATCCATGAGGGTCTTCGCAGCGCTATGTTGCGCGCGCTACACTGCTGGTTGATGGGCAAGCTGACTGCGGGATTCAACACAATGGATGATCGATGCTGAATAGGCTCTGGCTGAGTTTTTTCGTCATTGCCGCTGGCAGTGCCATGTGGCGCTGGCTGGTCGTAGGCGATGCAGCCGTGTTTGCAGCCATGGTCGACAGCCTGTTCGCGATGGCAAAACTGTCGGTCGAGGTGATGATTCTGTTGTTCGGCACGCTCACGCTCTGGCTGGGTTTTCTGCGCATCGCAGAAAAAGCCGGGCTGGTCGAGGCGCTGTCGCGCCGGCTATCGCCTCTGTTCACCCGACTGATGCCCGAGGTGCCGCCGGGTCATCCCGCGCTGGGGTTGATCACCATGAATTTCACCGCGAACGCACTGGGTCTGGACAATGCCGCCACACCGATAGGGCTCAAGGCCATGCGCGAATTGCAGTCGCTCAATCCCTCCCCCGAGGTCGCGAGTAACGCACAGATACTATTTCTGGTGTTGAATGCCTCTTCGCTGACACTGCTGCCAGTGTCAATTTTCATGTATCGCGCGCAGCAAGGGGCGGCCGATCCTACCTTGGTTTTTTTGCCGATATTACTGGCCACTGCAGCGTCCACGATCGCAGGATTTTTATCGGTGGCGGTCGTTCAGCGGCTGAGGTTACGAGACCCCGTGGTGATGGGCAGTCTGCTCGCGATTGCGCTCGTACTCGGCAGCTGCATTGCCGTGTTGTCCGGATTGTCGTCCGCTGCGCTGGCGTCATTGTCCTCGCTGCTGGGTAATGCCGTGCTGTTCGGACTCATTCTGCTATTCGTCGTGGTCGGTGCGCTACGACGCGTTCCTGTGTATGAAGCCTTTATCGATGGCGCACGCGAAGGCTTCGAGGTGGCGAAGCATCTGTTGCCCTATTTGGTGGCGATGCTGTGCGCAGTGGGCGTGCTGCGGGCATCGGGCGCACTCGATTTGCTGCTTGGACTGATACGCGGCGGCGTGGACTGGTTCGGCTGGGACAATCGCTTCGTCGATGCGCTGCCGACCGCGCTAGTCAAACCTTTCTCCGGCAGTGCGGCGCGCGCGATGCTGATCGAGACCATGAGCACGCAGGGTGTCGATAGTTTTCCGGCGTTGTTGTCCGCCACCGTGCAGGGGAGTACCGAGACAACGTTCTATGTGCTGGCCGTGTATTTTGGTGCCGTCGGCATACAGCGTGCGCGCCATGCCGTGGCTTGCGCGCTGATTGCCGATCTGGCAGGAGTGATGGCGTCGATTGCGGTGTGTTACTGGTTTTTCGGTTGAGTGGAATCAGGCAGGCCAGTCATAGCGGATTGTCAGCGGCGCATGATCTGAAAACCGCTCATCCTTGTACACTGTAGCGCTCTTCGCGGTCGCCGCAACGCCCGGCGTGGCGACGTGATAATCGATGCGCCAACCGACATTGTTTGCCCAGGCCTGTCCGCGATTGCTCCACCAGGTGTAGGCATCGCCCGTCGTCTCGGGATGCAGCAGCCGATACACATCGCGCCAGTCTGCCTCATCGAACACAGACGTCATCCAGGCGCGTTCTTCTGGAAGGAAGCCGGAGTTTTTCTGATTGCTTTTCCAGTTCTTCAAGTCGATTTCTTTGTGTGCGATATTCCAGTCGCCGCAGATCACCACTTCGCGCCCTGACTTGCGCAGTTTGACCAGATGCGGCATGAAGACCTCCATGAAGCGAAACTTTGCCTGCTGACGCTCGTCGCTGGACGAGCCGGATGGACAGTACAGCGAGATCACCGACAGCTCGCCAATATCGACCTGTACATAGCGACCCTCAGCATCGAATTCCGCGTTACCGAACCCAGAAGTCACGGAGTCTGGCTTCCTGCGTGAATAGACACCGGTGCCTGAATAGCCTTTCTTCTCGGCGTAATGAAAGTGGCCGTGATAGCCAAACGGTGACAGAAAAATATCCGTCATGTCCGCTTCCTGCGCTTTCAGCTCCTGTACGCAGATGAAATCTGCCTCTTGCTTCTGCATCCATTCAAAAAAATTCTTTTTGGCGGCGGAGCGTATGCCGTTCAGATTGGCCGAGATGATTTTCATGTAATGTTTTTATAAAAAGTCTGGTGGTGCCAGCGCAAGGATAACCGATCATCGCTCGAGATAAAATGCAGCCTTCCAGCGTCTATTTACAGGGTGATTGAGTGAGCAAGCTGCGCGAGCAATTCATCGAATTTTCTGTCAACGCCGGCGTGCTGCGCTTCGGCGAGTTCACGACCAAGGCCGGACGTCTATCGCCGTATTTTTTCAATGCCGGTTTGTTCAATGATGGCGAACGGCTTGGCAAGCTGGCCAGTTTTTATGCGCAGACACTGCTGGATTCTGGCGTCGGCTTTGACATGTTGTTTGGTCCGGCCTACAAGGGGATCACGTTGGCCTCGGCAACGGCAGTCGCGCTCGCCGCGAAGGGCCGCAATGTGCCCTTCGCCTACAACCGCAAGGAAGCGAAAGACCATGGGGAAGGCGGAACCATCGTGGGCGCGAAGCTGGACGGTCGCGTGGTGATTATTGATGACGTCATCTCTGCGGGCACCTCGGTGCGCGAGTCGGTGGAGATGATCCGAGCGCATGGTGCAAGGCCCTGCGCGGTGCTGATCGCCCTCGATCGCATGGAAAAGAGCGGCGCCGAGGGTGATTTATCGCCGCTGTCGGCGGTGCAGGAAGTCGAGCAGCGCTATGGCATACCCGTGCTGCCGATTGCGAATCTGAATGATTTATTCAGCTATCTCTCTGGTGCCAGTGCTGAGTTGGCTCATTTCCGGCCGGCTGTCGCCGCTTATCGCGAAAAGTATGGTGTCGAATAACTGCGCGAGTCATCACGACGCGGTCACGACTGAGAGATAAAAAAGTCACGTCCCTGTGTCGCGATATCGCCGGGATGCAATGCACGATTCCCGTCGCATGGTCATCGTGCCTCCATGACCGCAGGAGGCCATCCCGAACCTTTCAGGGTTCCGGTACCGAGCGCGCGCTAGGAGCGGCAGAGGCGTCTGGATCGGATGCGTACTGCGGACAAGAATCGTCTGCTCAGCCGCTTCGGCTACGTTCCTCTCAGAACGCCCCGGGTGCGTTGAATGTTTTGCAGCAGATGTTGGGGGCCTGACCTTGGCTCTGGTCTCAGCCCAGCTTCTGTTTCAGCAAGTCGGTCAGCTGCGCCGGGTTTGCCTTGCCCTTGGACGCCTTCATTGCCTGACCGATCAGCGCATTGAAAGCCTTCTCCTTCCCGGACTGGTACTCTTCGACGGATTTCGCATTCGCAGCGAGCACGTCATCGATAATCTTCTCCAGCGCGCCGGTGTCGGAGATCTGCTTCAGTCCCTTCGATTCAATCAGCTCGTCTGCCAGTGCAGCTGATGAGGATTTGGCTTCCCACATCGCTGCGAAGACTTCTTTGGCGATCTTGTTTGATATCGTGCCGTCAGCGATGCGCTTGAGCAGCAGCGACAATTGTTCTGCACTGACTGGCGATTCACCGATCTCGATACCCTCACGGTTCAGGGTGGAGGCCACATCGCCCATCATCCAGTTGGCGGCTGGCTTGGCCTGCTCCCTGCCCGCTGCAGCGACCACCGCCTCGAAATAGCCCGCCATACCTTTCGATTGCGTGAGTACCATGGCGTCATACTCGGGCAGGCCATAGTCTTTCACAAAGCGCTCGCGCATCGCGCCGGGCAGTTCGGGCAGCGAAGTCTTGACGCGATCTATCCATGCCTGCGCGATCACCAGCGGTGGTAGATCGGGATCGGGGAAGTAGCGATAGTCCATCGCGTCTTCCTTGCTGCGCATCGAGCGGGTTTCTTTTTTGTCTGGATCGTAGAGACGAGTCTCTTGCACGACAGTGCCGCCCTCTTCGATCAATTCGATCTGGCGACGGACTTCGTAATTGATAGCTTCTTCCAGAAAGCGGAAAGAATTCAGATTCTTGATCTCGCAGCGGGTACCGAATTCTTTTTGCCCGACTGGGCGCACCGAGACATTCGCATCGCAGCGGAACGAGCCTTCCTGCATATTGCCATCGCAGACGCCCAGCCACACAACCAGTGCATGCAGTGCCTTCGCATAGGCGACGGCTTCGGTGGCGCTGCGCATGTCCGGTTCGGTCACGATCTCGAGGAGCGGCGTGCCGGCACGGTTGAGATCAATACCGGTCATACCGTGATAATCCTCGTGCAGCGACTTGCCTGCGTCTTCTTCCAGATGCGCTCGGGTCAGATGCACCGTCTTCATCTCGGTCTTGCCATCCTTCTCGACCGCAAAGCTGATCGTGCCGCCCTGAACGACAGGGATTTCGAATTGGCTGATCTGGTAGCCTTTGGGTAGATCAGGATAAAAATAATTTTTTCGCGCGAAGACCGACATGGGTGCAATCCTGGCGCCGATCGCCAGACCAAACTGGATCGCACGTTCGACAGCGCCTTTGTTCAGCACGGGCAGCACACCGGGCAGCGCAAGATCCACTGGGCAGGCCTGCGTGTTCGGTTCGGCGCCGAAGGCAATGGGCGCGCCACTGAAAATTTTGGATTGAGTGGTGAGCTGTGCATGTGTCTCCAGCCCGATCACGACTTCCCATTGCATGATGCGTTTCCTTCAGGTTCTGTGGGCGAGGTGCGCTCAGCTAGCGTGCGGACGGCGTGTGTGCCAGTCGGTCGCCTGCTGAAACTGGTGCGCAATGTTCAGCAGTTTCGCTTCGCTGAAATAATTTCCGATCAACTGTAGTCCGACCGGGCGCTTGCTGTTCTTGTCGCCCTGTCCAAAGCCGACGGGTATCGACATCCCCGGGAGGCCGGCGAGACTGGTCGAGAGCGTGTAAATGTCGGCCAGATAATTCGCGACGGGATCATTCACTTTCGAGCCCAGATCCCAGGCCACGGTCGGTGCCACGGGACCCATGATCACGTCGCACCGCGCAAAGGCTTGCTGGAAGTCTTGTGCGATCAGCCGGCGGATCTTTTGTGCCTGCAGATAGTAGGCATCGTAGTAACCGTGCGAGAGCACGTAAGTGCCAACCAGAATCCGGCGCTTCACCTCGTCGCCAAAACCTTCGGAGCGTGTCTTGCGGTACATGTCGGCGAGATCGGCGTAGTCTGTCGCGCGATGACCGTAGCGCACGCCATCGAAGCGCGAGAGATTGGACGACGCTTCGGCCGGTGCAATTACGTAGTACACAGGTATCGACAATGAAGTCTTGGGCAGTGAAATGTCGATCAGGGTAGCGCCGAGCTTTTCATATGCTTTCAAGGCGTTACGCACAGCCTGTTCGACGTCGCTGGCCAGACCCTCGCCGAAATACTCTTTCGGCACGCCGATCTTCAGGCCTTTGATGTCATCGGTCAGGTGACGGGTGAAATCTTCTGGCTCACGCTCGATCGAAGTCGAATCGCGGGCGTCGAAACCCGCCATCGCATTCAAGAGCAGTGCGCAATCTTCCGCGGTCCACGCCATCGGACCCCCCTGATCCAGCGACGATGCAAAAGCGATCATGCCGTAGCGCGACACGCGGCCGTAGGTCGGCTTGATGCCGGTGATGCCGCACAAGGCGGCGGGCTGACGAATCGATCCGCCCGTGTCGGTGCCGGTGGCGGCTGGTGTGAGGCCACCCGCGACCGCGGCCGCAGAGCCGCCCGACGATCCGCCGGGGACAGCACCGGTATCCCAGGGGTTCTTTACCGCACCGAAGAACGAGTTCTCATTTGCCGAGCCCATCGCGAATTCGTCGCAGTTCAATTTTCCGAGCGTGACCATACCTACTTTGCGGAACTGTTCAACGACAGTTGCATCAAACGGGCTGTTGTAGCCAGCGAGCATTTTCGATCCCGCGGTCGATGGCCAGCCGCGCGTGACAAAAATATCTTTGTGCGCCAGGGGTATGCCGGTCAGGGGAGTGACGTCGCCGCGCGCAATGCGCGCATCAGCATCCTTGGCCTGTTCCAGCGTGAGCTCGGGGTTCATGCCGGTGAAGGCATTCAGCGTGCTGGCGGCGATGCGATGCAGATAAAGCTGCGCCAGCTCAGTGGCGGAGACCTGTTTGTTCTTCAGCTGTGCTGAAAGTTCGGTGAGTGTGTGCGTGTGCATTCAGTAATGAGCGTGTAGACCGGCGAGCTGTCGCCGCGTGCCGGTGTGGCGGCGCAGTTCAGCGCGACGAAGTTCAGCGTGATTATTCGATAACCTTGGGTACCAGATACAGCCCGTCCTGAACGGCAGGCGCTGGCTTCTGATAGTCGTCGCGGTGATTAGCCTCGCTGACCACATCGTCGCGCAGGCGAAGTTCGAGATCGTCGCGCCAGACAGCGATCGGGTGTTGCAGCGGACTGACGCCCGTGGTGTCGATGGCTTTCATCTGTTCAACGAGCGAAAAAATGCTGTTGAGCTTGTCGAGCGCATCGGCCGACTGCTGCTCGTTGAGCTCCAGTTGGGCCAGCTTGGACAGGCGGGCAATATCGTTCAGGGTCAAAGACATGAGGTGTGCGCGCGTTGTTTGCGCAGGTCAGGGATTAAAAAATGGAAAACTCGACAAGCGCCGGGTTTCGTAGTGGAAAAGACCCCGAAGCACTTCATTTTTTAGCGTTTCTACTGGCCAATTTGCAAGGAATTATAAGGTAGAATGTCAGGTTAATGGCCGCAAAGGCGCCTTGTGAAAGCTCACCAATGCCTCACGGATGGCGCACCGCTGGCAGCACATTTGCAATTTCAAAGCTCGGAACATGATCCGGGCGCAAAAGGACACGATTTCATGTTTGGATTTCTTCGCAGCTACTTCTCCAACGACCTCGCGATTGACCTCGGCACGGCAAATACGCTGATCTACGTGCGCGGTCTGGGCATCGTGCTCGACGAGCCCTCGGTCGTAGCCATTCGTCAGCAGGGCGGGCCCAACGCGAAAAAGAACATTCAGGCCGTCGGTAAGGAAGCCAAGCAGATGCTCGGCAAGGTACCCGGCAATATCGAGGCAATCCGCCCGATGAAAGATGGTGTGATCGCCGACTTCACCGTCACCGAGCAGATGCTCAAGCAGTTCATCCGCATGGTGCACGATACCAAGCTGTTCAAGCCCTCGCCGCGCATCATCATTTGTGTTCCCTGCGGCTCAACCCAGGTCGAACGCCGTGCCATCCGCGAATCTGCGCTGGGCGCTGGCGCGTCGCAGGTCTTTCTGATCGAAGAGCCGATGGCGGCAGCCATCGGTGCCGGCCTGCCGGTGTCTGAGGCGACCGGCTCGATGGTCGTCGATATCGGCGGCGGCACGACCGAGGTCGGCATCATCTCGTTAGGTGGCATGGTCTACAAAGGCTCAGTCCGCGTCGGCGGCGACAAGTTCGACGAGGCGATCGTCAACTACATTCGCCGCAACTACGGCATGCTGATCGGTGAGCAAACTGCCGAGACCATCAAAAAGCAGATTGGTTCCGCTTTCCCGGGCACCGAAGTCCGCGAGATGGAAGTCAAGGGCCGCAACCTGTCCGAGGGCATCCCGCGCTCATTCACGATCTCCAGCAACGAGGTGCTGGAGGCGCTGACCGATCCGCTGAACAGCATTGTCTCTGCCGTCAAGAACGCGCTGGAACAGACCCCTCCCGAGCTGGGTGCCGACATTGCTGAGAAGGGCATGATGCTCACCGGTGGTGGCGCGCTGCTGCGCGATCTCGACCGTCTGCTGATGGAAGAGACCGGTCTGCCGGTGCTGGTGGCCGAAGACCCGCTCACCTGTGTGGTGCGCGGTTCCGGCATGGCGCTGGAGCGCATGGACAAGCTCGGTTCTCTGTTCTCCTACGAGTAAATGCTCGCCGGCCGTCCGCTCCCTGCTCGCCGCCGGCCTCACTGTCTCCGCTTCTCTGCTGCCCGCCCGCGGTCTCCGGGCGGCGCCGGTCTGGCAGCATGCGGCCGCGTGCCCCATGGTCGTGCGGTGATGGTCATCAATTGGTTTAAAGTTTCGCGCTGATGGAATACACGCCACCGCCACTCTTCAAGCAAGGCGCATCCGCCCGCGCCAAGATGCTGATTTTTGCGCTGATCGCGCTGGGGCTGCTGATGGCGGATTCCCATCTGAGAGCACTGGCCGTTGTCCGGCAGGCTGTCGGCGTTGCGCTGTACCCGTTGCAAGTCGTCGCCATGCTGCCGCGCGACGCATTTTTCGCCACAACAGATTATTTCAGCTCGCTCTCCAGCCTGAAGGTCGAGAACGCACGCATGAAAGAGCAGCAGGTGCTCAATGCCCAGCAACTCCAGCAGAGTCAGATCCTGCTCGCCGAGAATGCACACTTACGCAAGTTGCTCGCTGCCTCTGAGCGTCTGACACTCAAGTCGGTGATGAGCGAGATCCTGTACGACGCGCGTGATCCTTTCTCTCGCAAGGTGATCATCGACCGCGGCGCCAGCCATGGCATTCTCGCTGGCCAGCCTGTGATCGATGACCTCGGCGTTGTCGGTCAGGTGACGCGTGTGTTCCCGTTCACGTCCGAGGTGACGCTGCTCACCGACAAAGACCACGCTATCCCGGTGCAGGTGCTGCGCAGCGGTGTCCGTAGTGTGGCTTACGGACGCGGACAGTCGAATGTGCTCGAGCTGCGCTTCATGGCGTCGAATGCCGATATCCAGACCGGCGATGTGCTGCTGACTTCCGGCATCGATGGTGTCTATCCGTCGGGGCTTGCGGTGGCCACGGTGGGATCGGTGGATACCAAGACCTCGGATGCCTTCGCTCGCATTCTCTGTCAGCCCAGCGCCGGTGTCTCGCGTCACCGCCAACTGCTCGTGCTCTTGGCTGACGCGAAAGACATGCCGCCCCCGCCTTCCTCGGAGAACAGTTCGCAGACGGAGCCCCGCAAGCGCCGCAAAGACCCGGAGAGTCCATGATCGATCGTGACCACATTCTGCTGCCGGTTAATCCCGCCTTCATCGCATTCAGCCTGGTGGCCGCATTCTTCATGAATCTCTTCCCCTGGGGCGCGTGGGGCTGGGTGCCGGACTTTGTCGCGATGACACTGGTTTTCTGGAGCATTTATCAGCCCCGCAAAGTCAGCATCGGCATCGCTTTCCTGATGGGGCTGGTGATGGATGTGCACAGCGCCTCGCTGCTGGGCGAGAACGCGCTGGCCTACACCTTGTTGTCTTATTTCGCGATCACCATCCACCGTCGCGTGCTCTGGTTCCGCCCCACCGTGCAGGCGCTTCATGTGCTGCCCCTGCTGGTGGTGATGCAGGTGGTGCAAATGCTGATCCAGCTGGCGGTCACCGGCAAGCTGCCGGGCTGGCTGTTTTTTGCGCAAAGCATTGTCGCGACCATGATCTGGCCGATTGTCTGCTGGCTGCTGCTGGCGCCGCAGCGACGCGCAGTCGATCGTGACGAGACACGCCCGATCTGAGGCCATAACCTGCGTGGTGCATGAAATGCTGAGGCCCCCTTACGGCAAGCAATGACAGAGATTAAAGATACAGAACGCGAACTACAGCTGTTCAGGATGCGGCTGTCCGTTGCTGGCCTGGTGGTGTTCATCTGCTTTGGCTTGCTGATGTTGCGCTTCCTTTGGCTGCAGGCGATACGCCATAGCGAGTATTTCGAGCGCGCTGAGAGCAACCGTATCTCCATTGTCCCTGCCGTGCCGAACCGTGGGCTGATCATTGATCGCAATGGCGTGGTCCTGGCTCGCAACTTCTCCGCCTACACATTGGAGATCACGCCGGCAAAGATCGAGCGCAATCTCGATACCGTGATCGACGAGTTGTCGCAGCTGGTCGATATTCAGCCCAAGGATCGCAAGCGCTTCCGTCGCCTGATGGAAGAATCAAAAACTTTCGAGAGCCTGCCTATTCGCACGCGACTGACCGATGAAGAAGTCGCGCGCTTCGCGGCACAGCGCTATCGTTTCCCCGGCGTCGACATTCAGGCGCGTCTGTTCCGTCAGTATCCGCTGGGTCAAACGGCCTCGCACATGATCGGCTATATCGGCCGGGTCAACAAGGCTGAGGCAGAGCGCCTGGAGGCCAGCGAAGACGGCGCAAATTATCGCGGCACCGAGTACATCGGCAAAGAAGGCCTCGAGAAAAGCTACGAGAAAGAGCTGCACGGCATCACCGGCTATGACGAGATCGAAGTATCTGCAGGTGGCCGCGCAGTGCGCAATTTGTCCCGCACCGCACCCACGGCGGGCAACAACCTGATTCTCTCGGTAGATATCGAGCTGCAAAAAATCATCGAGCAAGCTTTCGGTGACCGCCGAGGCGCACTCGTCGCGATCGAGCCCGAGACCGGCGATATTCTCGCGTATGTGTCCATGCCCACCTTCGACCCCAATCTGTTTGTCGAGGGCATTGATGCAAAAAGCTGGGAAGAGCTCAACACCTCGCTCGACAAGCCGCTGCTCAACCGCCCGCTGATCGGCAGCTACCCGCCGGGTTCCACATTCAAGCCTTACATGGCGCTGGCTTCGCTCGAACTGGGCAAGCGTACGCCCGAGCAGGCAATCTCTGATCCGGGTTTCTTCTGGTTCGGTAACAACAAATTCCGCGACGATAAAGAGGGTGGACATGGCCGCGTGGACATGTACAAATCCATCGTCCAGAGCTGCAATACCTATTACTACAATCTGGCGAACGATCTGGGCATCGATGCGATACACGACTTCATGAAGCCTTTTGGCTTCGGCCAGTTGACCGGCGTCGATCTTGAAAACGAGCGTCGCGGTGTGCTGCCTTCGGTGGAATGGAAACGACAGACCTATAAGCGTCCCGAGCAGCAAAAATGGTATGCCGGTGAAACCATCTCGGTCGGTATTGGGCAGGGCTACAACTCATTCACGCCGCTGCAGCTGGCGCATGCAGTCGCCAATCTGTCCAACAACGGTGTGGTGATGAAGCCCCATCTGGTCAAGATGGTGGAGAACGGCACCAACAAAACGCGCAAACTCACCGTGCCCAAAGAAAGCTATCGGATACCACTGAAGCAGGAGCATGTCGATTTTGTCCGGCAGGCGATGGTTGGCGTGACGAAGGAAGGTACCTCTGCGCGCTCGTTTGCAAACGCCCCCTACGTTTCCGGTGGCAAGACGGGTACCGCGCAAGCGGCGGCGATGAGCAAGAGCGTGAAGTACGACGCCAGTAAGATTGCCGAGCGTCTGCGCGATCACTCGCTCTACATTGCTTTTGCGCCTGCCGACAAGCCCAAGATCGCGCTTGCGGTCATCGTGGAAAATTCGGGCTTTGGCGCGGCGGCGGCGGCGCCGATTGCCCGCCTCGCGATCGATTACTACTTGCTGGGCAAGCGACCCGAGAGTCCCGTGAAATCCAGCAAGCCAGTGAGCTCGGAAGTCTCGTCGCCGACGGGCGCCGCACCGGCATCTGCCTCGACCGCGGCGCCCACGCCGACCACTGCGGCCACACCTTCAGCGGTGGCGCCCCCGGCGCCGGGCGCTGCCAATCCCGCAGCAGCCTCGATCGCGGCGCCTAAGCCAGCGATGGCACCCGCTGCACCTGCCCCGACGCCGCCAAAGCCCGGCCCTGCGCCCACGGCACCTGCTATTGCGCCACCAGCAGCGCCAGCAGCATCAGGCAATAGCAAGCCCGCGAGCAGCTCGCCGACCGGCAATGCAAACAAGCCACCGACCAAACCCGCCGCAGCGGCCACGCCAACCGTCTCTTCAGGGAGCGCACCATGATTGCAGGAGCTCAGGCAGGTCGTTATCCGGTTCTGGAGACAGTACGCCGGCGCTTCTTCATCTTCGATCGTTCGCTGACGATTATTCTCAGCCTGATTCTTTTTCTGGGATGCCTCGCCGTATCTTCTGCGGCGATGGATTTCCCAGGGCGCTTCGAAGGTCATTTGCGTAACATTGCGGTAGGTATCGCCGTGATGTGGATCGCGGCGATGATCCCTCCACAAAAGCTGATGCGATTCGCCGTGCCGATCTACCTGGCCGGTATGGCCTTGCTCGTGGGTGTGGCCTTGTTCGGCCTGATCAAGAATGGCGCGCGACGCTGGCTGAATATTGGCGTGATCATTCAGCCGTCCGAGATCATGAAGCTTGCGCTGCCGCTGATGCTGGCCTGGTATTTTCAGAAGCGCGAAGGCATGATCCGCTGGCGTGATTTTTTTACTGCTGCGCTGTTGCTGGCGCTACCGGTCGGTCTGATTCTGCGTCAGCCGGACCTCGGCACCGCAATGCTGGTGACCTCATCCGGTTTTTTTGTGATCTTCCTGGCGGGCTTGTCGTGGCGACTGATCATTGGTCTGGGCGTTGCCGGGCTGGCCAGCTTGCCCTTGCTGTGGACATTGCTGCATGACTATCAGCGTCACCGAATCATGACGCTGATCGATCCGACCTCTGACCCGCTGGGCAAGGGCTTTCACATCATTCAATCCACCATCGCGATCGGCTCGGGCGGCCTGATCGGCAAAGGCTGGCTGAACGGCACACAGTCGCATCTTGAGTTCATTCCCGAGCGAACAACCGACTTCATCTTCGCCGTATTCTCCGAGGAGTTCGGCTTGTTGGGCAATGGCGCGCTGCTCGTACTTTATTTGTTGCTGATCGGGCGCGGATTGATCATCGCGGCGAACGCTCCCACACTGTTTTCGCGACTGCTCGCTGGGGCGCTGACACTCTCCATCTTCACCTATGTGTTCGTCAATATGGGCATGGTGAGCGGTATCTTGCCTGTGGTGGGCGTGCCTCTGCCGTTCATCAGCTATGGGGGCACCGCGTTCGTTACGCTCAGTCTGGGCGTTGGCACGCTGATGAGCATACAGCGTCACCGCAAGCTCGTGCAGACGTAAGGGTGGAGACGCTGCGATGAAGGTGCTGCAATCGGTGTCAGCTGCATCCGGTCGCTGGCCGGGCGCTGCGGCGCTGCTGTCTCTGCTGAGTGTGTCCGCCTGCACCACGGTCGATTTGTCTGTTCGTGAAGAACCGCGGACCCCGTCGCCGGTGACCAATGCGCCCGCATCCTCGCCACCCGCCGCTTCTGTCGCTTCCCCTTCGGCGCCTGAATCCGCGAGCGTCGTCAAAAAACCGGGAGGCTATTATCTTGATGATGGCCCAGCGGACAAAGTGCCCGAAGGATTGCTGGATACACCGGATGCCGAGCCAAAAATCGAGCCCTATGCAAAAGGCCCCAGCAAACCCTATACCGTGTTTGAGCAGACGTATGTGCCGATCACTGATAACCGCCCCTTCGTGCAACGTGGGAAAGGCAGCTGGTATGGCAAGAAGTTTCACGGTCAGCGCACCGCATCTGGCGAGATCTACGACATGTTCAAGATGACCGCAGCGCACCCCACCCTGCCCTTACCGTCCTATGCGCGCGTCACCAATCTCCGTAATGGCAAGCAGGTGGTCGTGCGCATTAACGACCGCGGGCCGTTTCATGCTGAGCGCATCATCGATCTGTCGTATACCGCCGCCCTGAAGCTTGGCTATGTACAGAGCGGAAGCGCCGAGCTGGAAGTGGAGCGGCTGCTGCCCGAGGAGATCGCCCGACTCCAGGCCGATAAACGCAGTCGGGAATTAGCGGCCAGGTCGTCGGTGCCGACCGCCGAAGATCCTATCGCCAAGCTGGCTGGAGGTGGTGCACCACCGGTCGCGGCAGAGGGTACGGGTATTTTCTTGCAATTCGGCGCGTATGCGCAGGCAAACAACGCGCAGGCGATGCGGGAGCGTCTGTTGTCGGGATGGCCTGCAGATCTGCCGCCACCCACCGTGGTGCAGAGCGGTGGCTTGTATCGCTTGCATAGCGGTCCGTTTGCGTCGCGTGAACAGGCGGCCGCTGCTGCTCAGCAGCTCAAGGCCGTGTCACAGATCAGTACCGCGATTGTTCAGAGATAACGCGTGCCGACAACGCGACTCAGTCAATTTGCTCAGTCGGCAGGGTCCTGAGGACGAAGTTCGAGGGCGAGCTGGTACAGGGTATTTTTTTTCACGCCCGTGATTTTTGCAGCCAGTGCCGCCGCCTGACTGACCGGTAGCTCCTCCAGCAGTGTTTGCAGTACGCGGCGCGCATCCGACAGCGCTTGGTCATCGGCAGCGTTCTGTCCCTCCACCACCAGCACGAATTCGCCACGCTGATGATTTGCCTCCGCGCTCAGCCAGTCGGATGCCTCGGCAAGGCGGCATCGGTGCACCTGCTCGAATAATTTCGAGATTTCGCGCGCGATCACGATGCGCCGTTCTGGCCCCAGGATGTTCAGCAATGACTGTGCCGCCTCGAGTATCCGGTGTGGCGCTTCATAAAACACCAGATTCGCCGTCGATGAGACTAGCCCAGTCAGCAATTGCTCGCGCTGCGACGATTTTACGGGCATGAAACCGACGAAATGGAATTGGTCAGATATCAGCCCGCTCACCGACAGCGCCGCTATCGCGGCCGAGGGGCCCGCTACCGGTATTACCGTGAGACCCGCCTCAATCACCGCATCGACGATACGCGCGCCAGGATCGGACACGGCAGGTGTCCCCGCATCTGACACCAGGGCGATGCGCGCACCGGCGTGCAATCGCTCAATGATTTTTTGCGCAGTCTCGCGCTCATTGTGCTGATGGGCAGAAAACAGCGGTTTCGACAAGCCCAGACGTGCCATCAATTGCCCGGTGTTGCGCGTATCTTCACAAGCAATCGCATCGACCAGTGAAAGCACCCGTATCGCACGCAGACTAATGTCGCCGACATTCCCGATGGGTGTTGCAACTACATACAATGCGCGCTCGGGCAAACTTTGGCGGTCCAACTCATCCCAGAGCGAGGCTAGGCAGTCAGGCGAGAATGACGGAGTCAATGAGTTCATCAGTGGACGATATGTCGGGCATGCGCACAGGCAGTCATTTGCCGGTCATCAGCGCATTGTACAAAACTGTCTGGCAGTGACGGCGATGACGGTCGCACTGGGCAAGCAGGCAGAAGACCGGGCGCTGGCGTACTTGCAGCGACAGGGCTTGCGCCTGATCGTGCGGAATTATCGCTGCCGGTTCGGCGAGATCGATCTGGTCATGCAGGACGCAGGTTTGGTCGTGTTTGTCGAAGTCCGGCAACGCAGCAGCGCGCGCTATGGCGGTGCTGCGGCCAGTGTCGGTCCGGTCAAGCAGCAGCGGCTATGGCGAACGGCTGAGCATTACTTGATGCGGTGTCCCGATCAGCCCCCGTGCCGCTTCGATCTGGTGGCGATCGACGGCGAGTCGCTGCAATGGATCCAGAATATGCTGCATCACTAGCCCATCCCGAGGCCGGACAAAATTTCCCCAAGAGACCAAACACCGAAAACCCACTTCGCGGCACAGTAGGCCAATGCAAACCGGTTCAACGCAGAGCGGGATGCTGCATTTATAATCGGCTTCTTATGAGCAAACAACGCATCATTAGTCATTTCAACGAGATCGCCGAGCTGAAGATACAGGCGGCTTCCGAACTGGCTGGGCCTATAGAGCAGGCAATCGAGCTGATGTTCACCGCGCTGTCGAATGGCAACCGTATCCTTGCCTGCGGCAATGGCGGTTCCGCAGCCGACTGCCAGCATTTTGCGGCGGAGCTGGTGGGGCGGTTCGAGCGCGAGCGGCTGCCTTTGCCGGCGATGACGCTTTCGGCCGATGCGTCGATACTGACGGCGGTTGGCAATGAGTATGGATTTGGCGATATCTTCGCCAAGCAAGTCCAGGCGTACGGGCAGGCAGGTGATGTGCTGCTGGCCATCACCACATCGGGCGGTTCCGCGAATGTGATAGCGGCCATTGAAGCAGCGCTGGAGCGCGAGATGCGCGTCGTCGCGTTGACCGGCCGAGGTGGCGGCAGCATTCCCCGCTTGTTGACGGACGCGGATGTACATATCTGCGTCCCGCACGAGCGCACCTCACGCATACAGGAAGTTCATCTGCTGATCGTTCATTGTCTTTGCGATGGTATTGATGTCGCACTTTTTGGAGGAGATACCGAATGAAAGTTGGCGCAAGATCCTTTGACAGACTGAATTCCTTGCGACGCCCGGTGCTGGCGGCACTGCTGGCCACCAGCGCCGCGATCAGTGTGCAAGGCTGTTTGCCTTTGATGGTGGGCGGCACGGTCATGGGTTCCGTGGCGGCGACGGATCGACGCACCATAGGCGCCCAGGCAGATGACGCTGCCATCGTACTCAAAGGCGAGGGTCGTGCGAACAAGATCACCGGCGACTTGGGTCGGGTCGCTGTCACCAGCTTCAATCATCGCGTATTGCTGACGGGTGAGGTCAAGGATGAAAAAATGAAGGCCGAGGTCGAGCAGCAGATCGTCACCATCGATGGCGTGAAATCTGTCGAAAACGATCTGGTAGTGGCGCCAGTCTCCAGCATGGGCGCGCGTTCGAACGATGCACTGATCACTGGCAAGGTAAAAGCAGCGATCATCGACACCAAAGACTTGTACGTCAATGCGTTCAAGGTTCAAACAGATCGCGGTGTTGTATATCTGATGGGCCGTGTCACTCAGCGCGAGGGCAAGCTTGCCGCCGAGGTCGCTCGCAACGCGGCGAGTAAAATCAAAAAAGTCGTCAAGCTGTTCGAGTACATCAGCGAAGAAGACCTCAAGGAGCTGAGCAACAAGCCTTCCCCAGAACAGCAGAAAGACACCGCGCGCTGACCGCGTCTCGCCAGCAGTCCTGCCATCAGGAGTTTCGCAGGGCTGCTGTCCTATAATAGGGGTCTCTGTCTTGCATTTTTCAGGAATCCCTCATGTCCCGCCATTTTCCTCGCCGTTTTGCTGGTCTGACCATCATCCAGACCATGACCCTGCTGGCCATCCTTGGTCTGGTGTTGTTTGCAGCACTGTCCTTGTTCAAAAAAGAGACCGCGCCCTCAGTCAGCTTCAAGACGATCAATGGCGAACAGATTGCACTGGAATCCTTGCGTGGCAAGGTCGTGATGGTAAATTTCTGGGCGACCAGCTGCACGACATGCGTTGCCGAAATGCCGGAGATGGTGGCGACCTATAACAAATATGCCGACAAGGGACTGGAATTGGTCGCAGTCGCGATGAGTTACGATCCACCGAACTATGTGCTGAACTACACAGAGACTCGCCAGCTGCCGTTCAAGGTAGCGCTGGATACCGACGGCAGCGCAGCGAAGTCTTTTGGTGATGTAAAGCTGACACCGACCACTTTCGTGATCGGCAAAGATGGCAGCATATTAAAGCGTTATGTCGGCATTCCCGAATTTGCAGCAATGCACCAGCTGATAGAAAAAGCGCTATCGGTCTGATCTGCAGCCTTGATAATTTTTTCTCGCGAGTTGAAATTTAGCTCGAGAAATCCGAATCTACCCTGCTGCCCGAGTCTTGGTGGGAGACGTCCATCATTGCCACCGAGTCGTGCACTTCTGCATTACCTGTCACGTCAAACAAGTCGTCTGTCGCGATCATGAAACTACTTGCATCATCTAGTATGGGTAGTAATTCGTGATCCCTTAGCAATTCAACCAATTGCCGCAGGTTTCCCAACAGCTTGAACCGTTGCGCGTCGCCACTCACCAGGGACGGCACGAACTCCGGGTCCGTGTCACCAAAAATCAGGGTATGCAGCGAGCGGCGCAAGCTGTCGTCTGTGGTCAGTCCTGTCGGTAGTTGATCGTAAGAACGGGTGGCCTTCGTGCTCACCGGATCGTACTCCGCCGAATCCGAGTCGGGATTGCTAAGCAAGAAAACCGGCAGCCCTGGCGGAGTGGTACCCGCAGTCAATGAAGATAAATGACCATTAGTGATCGAATTTTTTCTACCTACGCTGATCAGCAGCGATGCCAGCTCATGAATCAGTTCTGTCGAGCCCTTCACGCAGGCTTGCCAGATGAGCGGTAGGGTAGGTTTGGGTGTCGTGTAGTGAGAAGGACTGCCGATCAGCGCCAGTGCATCATTCGCGCTCAGTGTGCCGCGCGCGGTTAAAGTTTTCAGCAGTGTGCCCAGCAAGCGTAAGCTGTCAACATCATTAGCTAGCAGGGCGGCGGCAATCGCCTCGTTACCCTCCGAGTTTTTGGCAGAGAGTAGGGCGAGGATATCGCTTTCCGGAATGTGATGTTTATCCAGCAAGCTATTTGCAAGAGAAAAGTACTTATACAAGCTGGTTTTCTTTTTATTAGAAATCTTGGCGATGAATCGGCTCCATGAATGGCTGGGTTCGAAGAGTCTTCGCAGGGGATCATCGGGTAGATCAAGTTTTTCCGACGGGCTTGCAAGAAAATACAGCTCTGCAAACGCTGCTATGCATGCAGCAAACTCATCAGTGACCAGCGCATGATCAGATTTAATCATGTAACTGGTTGCCACCTCTCCAGACGAAGCCACGGTATTATGAGCATGGTCATCCAGTACCCGGTGCAGCGCACTTAATGATATTTTCTTTTGCTTGTATTGAGAGACCAGCTCTTGCCAGTAAGGTCGTATGTGAGAAGTAAGCTGGAAAACGACGAGGTCAAACATGATGTCTGGCTCAGACCAGTCAGATTCCGAGAGCCAGAATTCAGGCGTGACCGTCTGGCCTGGCGTGCGCTGCTCCGCTCCTGCAAAACAAAGTATCGCTGATTCATGTCCACGCATGTAAGCTGTCATGCGTTCTTTTGAGATAAAGTCCGTCAGGCGCCATGGCTTTCTAGGATCGATGATCTGCTCGAGCCGGTTGGCCACCATCTTGCGGTGGGTGCGAGTCAGATTAGGATCGTACATTTCTGCAATGAAGGTGGGCGTTGGCCCGTGTTTAATCATCAACAAAAGATGCAATTCATGATTGCTTGAAAAAACGCGCAGTCCGCGAACAAGCTGATGTGCTGGAGCACCTGACGCAGAGTCCTTCTGCTTCGCCAGCATCAATTCGAATTGTGTGTGTAGCCATGTGCCGAATTTTTCATTGCTAACCAGTGCATAACTGTCGCTGTTGGGTAGTGCGTTCTCATAAGCCCGGGATTTGACTTCGGTGATGGTGGCGCTCAGGCTGGCTGCATCAGTAATGCCGAAGTACCCGATTTTTTTCCAGCTGCTGGCGAATGGTGATAGGCGCCGATATAGCACATCGGGTGCTATGGAATTACAAACAATTTGTTTGTGTGTGCCAGCAAAAAAACTTTTGCCATTCAGTTGGGTAAAGTCAGGCATGGCGTTTCCCGGCAATACTTTGAAGTAGGGGTGAGATGGCAACGCATGCTGCTGGAGGAGTTGGTCGCCCTCGTAGCGATAAACGCGGATTTTGGGTGTGTCGTCTGGCACCTGAAAACGAATATCCGCCAGCACATTAACAAACAGGCGTTTACATGTTTGGGTGGCAGAGCCGCTCAGCACACGCAACCCGGACAAACTCCTCAAGTCTAATTCGTTACCTGCGAAATCGGGAATGTCGAGACGCTGTATGTTAGAGAGCCGGTGGCAGAAAGAAGGCAGTAATTTCAGACCTGAGGGTAATATCAGCGTCTCAACAGTGTGTATTCCGGGATGGATCAGTCCCCCCGGTAAACCGGCGATGTCGGCTGCGGATAGATGACTCAGATCGAGCAAAGGGTTACCCCTCTGCAGCGATGCATTCACGACTCGGAGAGCTTCTTGGGTGGCGAACGAGAGATCCCGGCTTCGGGGATCATCGAGGCTGGCCAGTATGGTGGCGACCTCTCTTGCTTCTCTGGAGGGACAGTGGCGCTTGTGTCCGCTGTTCTCCGTATGGCTATCTTGTTCAAAGGGCCGTTTCTGGCCAGTTATTGTTGGTTTCATGATGAAGTCTCCCGTATTGGTGAGCGGTCAGCGGCCTAGTTGGCTGCACGGGAGGGTGTGTGGCGATTATCGACACTGTGTTCACATGAATTAAGTCAGATAAATACCTTTGAATTCCTTTGAAAATATGTTTTTGCAGATCCGACTGGATAGCTGTCTGATGCCTAACGCAACCCTGCCTGATGCGCTTGCTGGTCAGCATGATACGAACTTCGCACCATCGCGCCGACCGCAGCATGCACAAAGCCCATTTCGCCTGCTTTTTCTTCAAACATCGTGAAGGTGTCCGGGTGCACATAGCGGCGTACTGGTAGATGATCGCCGGTGGGCATCAGGTATTGCCCGATAGTCAGCATATCGACGTCATGCGCGCGTAAGTCACGCATGACGTCGAGAATTTCTTCATCTGTCTCGCCCAGCCCCACCATCAGACCCGACTTGGTCGGGGTGCCAGGATGCATTTCCTTGAAGCGCTTCAGCAGACTGAGTGAATATGCATAGTCGGAACCCGGGCGGGCCTCCTTGTACAGTCGGGGGACGGTCTCGAGGTTGTGGTTCATCACGTCAGGCGGCGCGGCCTTGAGGATGTCAAGCGCACGATCCATGCGGCCACGAAAATCCGGCGTCAATATCTCGATGCGCGTATCCGGCGACAATTCGCGCACTCTCTGTATGCATTCCACAAAATGGCCAGCACCGCCATCGCGCAAGTCATCACGATCAACCGAGGTGATAACGACATAGGAGAGCTTGAGTGCAGCAATGGTCCGAGCAAGATTTTCGGGTTCTTTCGGATCCAGAGGATCGGGACGGCCATGACCAACATCGCAGAACGGACAGCGTCGCGTGCACTTGTCGCCCATGATCATGAAGGTTGCTGTGCCTTTGCCAAAGCATTCGCCGATGTTGGGGCAAGACGCCTCTTCGCACACGGTGACGAGATTGTTCGAGCGAAGAATGTCTTTGATCTCATAGAAGCGCGTGGTGGGTGACGCAGCTTTGACACGTATCCAGTCGGGTTTGGGCAGCTTTTCTGCAGGCACGATCTTGATCGGTATACGTGCGGTTTTGCCTGCGCCTTTCTGCTTCTCGCTCGGGTTGTACGTTGGGGCGTTCGTGTTGTCGGAGGCCATCGTCAGGTGCTCAGTTGTTTTTGCAGTTGGGTTGCCAGTGCACGTTGTACGTCGGGGAGGGGCGTTACGATGCCCAGTGTGCGCATGTCGATCGTGGCCAGGCCGGGATAACCGCAGGGATTGATCCCTGAGAAAGGTGTCAGATCCATCGCAACATTCAGCGACACGCCGTGATAGGTACAACCGCTTGCGCGTATTTTCAGGCCCAGCGCAGCGATCTTTGCACCTTGGTGCTCGCCGTTGGCAACATAAATCCCCGGCGCGCCGGGCTTGCGCTGAGTCTCGAGATTATACGCTGCGAGGGTATCGATCACGGCCTGTTCGATGCGGGTGACGAAGTCCCGAGGTAACAGCTTGCGCCCTTCGCGGCGCAGATCGAACAACAGGTAAATCACCACCTGACCGGGGCCATGGTAGGTGACCTCGCCGCCGCGATCTGTTGGGATCACGGGTATCTGCTGTGGATTCAGCACGTGCGCGGGGTCTGCGCCCAGCCCTAATGTGAATACCGGCGGATGTTCGACGATCCACAGTTCATCCGGGGTGAGCGCATCGCGCGCGTTAGTAAAGTCGCGCATGGCCGCAAACGTGACCTCGTAATCTTCGGTGCCGCGCTGCCGGATCAGCGTAGTCATCATGCAGGGGTTTACAGCACGATTTTGACCATGGGGTGGGATGACAGCTCGCGATACAGATTATCGAGCTGCTCGCGGCTGGTCGCGCGCACGGTCACGGTCAGTGACAGGTAATTGCCTTTGGTCGAGGGGCGCATGTCCATTTTGCCCGCGTGGAAATCGGGATCATGCAGGCTGACCAGCGCGACCATGGTCTCGGCAAAGCGCTCTTGCATTGCGCCCATGATCTTGATCGGGAAATCGCACGGATACTCGATCAGGCTTTTCTCAGGATTCGGATTCGTCATCACCCTCTCCTTTGGTTCGGGCCGGGCGATCAGAAGGAAATGCCTTGCATCACCATCAGCCGTACCGAATCGAAAGCCCTACCAAAGATCGTCGCCTGATTGATCTGTTCCAGCGCTTGCAAAGGAATTTCACTGACAACTTTGTTCTCGGCCATCATTTTCAGTGTGCCTACCCGGCTGTATTGCGGAATTGGCGCTACTAGCGGGTCCGTGCGCTCAACCACGGGCTTTAGTTTGGCGCTGTAGCCGCGCGGCAGGCTGACATACACATCATGATTGAAACCTAGCTTCACATCGCCTTGCGAGCCTTTCCAGACCGAGGATGTCAGTACGGTCTGACCTTTCGAATAAATCTTGAATGAATCAAAATTCATGAAGCCCCAGTTCAGAAGCTTCTGGCTTTCTTGTGCTCGCACGGCATCAGACTCTGTGCCCAGCACGACCGAGATCAGGCGGCGCTCATTGTTGCCATTCGGTCGGCGTGCCGAGGCGATCAGGCAGTAGCCGGCAGCTTGCGTATGGCCGGTCTTCATGCCATCGACCGTCGGATCCAGCCATAGCAATCGGTTGCGATTGGGCTGCGTGATACGGTTATAGGTAAAGCTTTTCGTTGAGTAGATCTTGTAAAACTCGGGAAAATCGGCGATCAGCCGTGACGCCAGCACCGACAGATCGCGCGCAGTCGAATAATTGTTCGGATCGGGCAGACCATGCGGATTCGCGAAGCGGGTATTCTTCAGGCCCATGCGCTGCGCTTCGCGATTCATCAGGTCGGCGAATGCAGGCACATTACCGGCAACGGCTTCGGCCAACGTGACGGCCGCGTCATTACCCGACTGGACAATGAGGCCGTATAGCAGATCATTCACGCGTACAGCGGTATTCGGCTCGATGAACATCTTCGAGCTATCGCCATCGACCTTCCAGGCATTCACCGACACATTGATGGTCTGGTTCAGGTCGAGCTTCTTGTCTCGCACGGCGGAAAACGCGAGGTAGGCCGTCATGATCTTGGTTAGCGAGGCGGGCTCGATGCGCTGATCCGCATCCTGAGAGGCGAGTATCTGGTTGCTGCTCGCATCCAGCAGTAGCCAGGAGCGGGCAGCGATGGTCGGAGGAGGCAGGGTCTGGGCGGCGGCCGCACCCATCATCAGGCAGGCGACGCAAGCCGCGAGGAATTTTTTCATTCGTAGCGTGAGGGACAAAAACAGCAGGAAAGTGTGTCTGATTATAGCTGCTGATGTTGTTCAGTGTGACCACAGATCAAGCACCCATTGCTTGATGTGATGAAGCTTTCGGTGAAAAAAATGATCCGCGCCGGGGATCACTACGACGGGTAAGTCTTGCGGCCGCGCCCAGTCGAGCACATCGGCCAGCGGTATCGTCTCATCCTGCTCGCCATGGATCAGCAGCGTGTTTGCGGGAACCTCGGGCAGCGCCCACTTGCCCGCCGCGCAACCGACCAGCACCAGCCGCTCGGCGGGCTGGTGCTGCTGCTCAAGACGCTTCTGTAGCTGCGACTGCACGAGGGTGCCGAATGAAAAACCCGACAGCGCTACGGGCAATCCTGGATATTGCGCGCACATGTGTGCATGCAGCTGCGCCATGTCATCCGTTTCTCCGCGGCCCTCATCGTGCGTGCCGCCTGATTCGCCGACGCCGCGAAAATTCATCCGCACGCTGACATAGCCGAGCGCGATGAACGCCCGTGCCAGCGTCTGGACGACCTTGTTGTCCAGGGTGCCGCCATACAGCGGATGTGGATGCGCAATCAGCGCAATGCCGCGTGGCGCTGCCTCGGCCGGAAGATCAAGTTTGCATTCCAGTGGCCCGGCCGCCCCCGACAGCGTGAATGACTGAGTCTGTGCATTCATGATCGGAGAAATCAGAGAGATCCGAGAGATCAGATCTTGAGCCGCTCGACGACTTTGCCACCGATCAGATGCGTATCAATGATGTCATCGATGTCATGCTGGTCGACATAGGTGTACCAGACACCCTCCGGGTAGACCACCAGTACCGGGCCTTCTTCACAGCGATCCAGACAACCGGCCTTGTTGATGCGTATTTTGCCGTGGCCATTCATGTTCAGCGCTTTGAGGCGTTTCTTTGCGTATTCCTGGATGCCGGCAGAGCCACGATCATGGCAGCACGGGCGTCCATCCTCGCGCTGGTTGATGCAGACGAATACGTGATGTTGGTAGTAGGGTTGGTCAGTCATGAGATGGCAGTCATGAGATGGCGGGGAGAGAGTTCCCAGAGGCAGGCATCATACACCGACGGCCCGCGCGCTAAACGTCGTGGCGAGCTGCGTGATGAGTTGTGCGATGGCTGCGATGCGTAAGAAACCAGAGCGCGAACAGCGGCCAGGTCAGTGACAGGAAATGCGCAGCGCCGTTGAAATTCAGGAAACGGCCCTGCACCCATTCCTGCAGCGTTGACATGAAGTAGGGATTGGCGGGCATGATGTTCATCACCGCCAACCCGAGCGCCAGCGTGAAAATCGCCGCGCGACGTTGCGCAAGCGGTGGCGCGAACGAGAGCCCGGTCAGCATCACCACGCCGATCAGCAGACCACTGGTAGCGCTGGGTGTGAGCCAGCCTAGTGCGTCGTCGGGGTCAAATAGGAGCGCGTGCGCCAGGGTCTTGATGCTGAGCGCTGCCATCAGCAGCATGATTGCCAGCATGGTTTTCGGTGCGTGGCGGCGCGTCTGGCAGAGCAAGGTGAGCACCGCGCCGGTCATGCCACAGGCAGTGACGATCACTTCCGCCGGAAAATAATGCTCGATGCCCGATCCGAGTTCGGCCCACAGCCACTGGCTGAGGTCAATCGGCGCCTCCAGCCAGTCCGACATCCAACGCGATACCGTTCCCAGTAACTGCCCATGACCAAACAGATAAGGTTGCGGGAAAATCTGTGCGAGCGGCCACATCGACACGACAATCAACCCAAGACTGGCTTGTTCGGAAAACCATGCGCGGCGCAGCTCGCGCAGACGACTCTGCTCCAGCACTGGCGAACGCATCGCTTCGCCGACGAGGGCGCCGATCAGCATGCCGCTGCCGTTCGTCATCAGATCAAGATTGCTCGGAACGCGGGATGGAAGATAGCTTTGCACTGCCTCGAGCAGCATCGCCAGTACGATGCCCGCCATGCTGGCAGCAGTGACTGCCTGTGCGCCGCGCAGTCGTGGGTACATCGCCAGCACCGCTAGTGCGCCCAGTGGCACATAGCCGATCACATTGACTGCCAGGTCGAATCCTGTCCAGTAGTGCGGCATCTGTTCACTGAGGTAAGACCATGGCAGCAGACCATTGTCATGCCATCCGGAAAACGGAAAGCAACTGGCGTAAACGACCAGCATCGTATAGAACACAAGCGCTACGCGCACCGACGCTGACGCCGTGCGGTCGGCTTTGAAGGCGGATGCAGGTTCGTCTGCTCGTGGCGTAAAAGGCATCGACATGACGGCAAGTGTAGGTGAGTTTTATCGCAGCGTCACCCGTGCTGCCGATACAATGCGCGCATGATGCCACTGCTGAATGCCGATCAGATTGCCGGACGCGCGCGCGCTGCGCAGCAGGGAATGATTATTGAGGTGATCAGCTCCCTGCCTTCCACCAATACCGAACTTCGTGCACGGATTGCTCGTCTTTCTGGGCCGATGCTGCTGGCCGCCGAAGTCCAGACCGCGGGGCGCGGACGCCTGGGCCGGCAGTGGCACTCCGCGCCCGGCGACAGTTTGTGTTTTTCGCTTGCCTGGCCGTTTCAGGGCCCGCTATCTCGGCTGACGGGCTTGTCGCTGATGATCGGTGCCGTGGTCGCCGAAACGCTGCGCAGGATGGACTGGCCGGTGCAAGTGAAATGGCCGAATGATCTCCTGCTTGACGGCGCAAAACTCGGCGGGATTCTGATTGATACGGCACAGCGTTCGGCAGCGCCCGGGCTGTGGGCCGTGATCGGCATTGGATTGAACGTAAGACCAAATCAGGCGCGCGATCAGGCGCTGGGTCATGCCGCCGCGTCACTGCAGTCCGCGTCAGATAATCAGTCGGCACCCATCGATCGCAATGATTTGCTCGCCAGATTGACCGATGCGCTCTGTGATGCGCTGGAAGTCTTTGATCTCGACGGCTTGTCTCCATTTATTGGTCGGTGGCATGCGCTGCACCGGTACCAGAATCAGGCAGTGCGCCTGAGCGAGCAGGCGCTGATCCTGCATGAGGGCATCGCGCGCGGCATTGACGGTGCTGGCCGCTTGCTGCTCGATACGGCGGCCGGTCGCATCGCCGTCACCGCGGGTGACGTGTCGCTGCGACCTACCGATCCGCCGGTATCACACGGGGGTGCGCATGCTGCTGGTTGACGCAGGCAATACGCGTATCAAGTGGGCGCTGACCTCACCAGGCGAGATGCCGGGGGCGTGGCAGGCCTGCGGCAGTGTCGCGCACAGCGAGCATCATGCGCTGGAGGCTGCGTGGGCCAGCCTGTCATTGAGCAAGGTACTGGTCTCGAACGTTGCTGGCGAGGCGCTGGGCGCCCTGCTGCGGGCGAAACTTCAGCAGCGCGGCGTGCGGGATTCGGAGGTTCGTTGGTTTCGAGCGCAGCCGGAATGCGCCGGTGTGAAGAATGATTATGCGCAGCCGGAGCAGCTGGGCAGCGATCGGTTCGCATCACTGATTGGCGCGCGCCATCGCTTTCCCGGTGAACGACTGCTGGTCGTTACCTGCGGCACGGCCACGACCATTGATGCGCTCGAAGCCGATGGTCACTTCATCGGCGGGATGATCGTACCCGGGCTGGGAACGATGGCGAAATCACTGGCGATCAATACCGCATTGCTACCCGCTGTCGAGGCCGCGAAGCGCGAGCGCGTGTTTGCCGACAATACGCAGGAGGCCATTATCAGTGGCTGTCTGGCCGCGCAAGTGGGTGCGATCGCGCAGGCCATGGCGCAGCGGCATGACCCCGCCGCGCGCTGCGTGATTTCCGGCGGCGCCGCGCCCTACATCGTGCCGCATTTGCCCTTCCCCGCTGACGCAGTGGATAATCTGGTGCTGCTGGGCTTGCATGCCTCTGTCGCGGGAGCTTCCTGATGGCGATCTTCAGGTTTTTATTCTGGTTGTTGTTGTTGTCCAATCTGGTGCTGCTGACCCTGATACCGGGCCCGCTGCCGGGCTTTTCGTCGCTGGAGCCCGAGCGACTTACGCAGCAGCTCAAGCCCGAGAGCATTCGGCTGTTATCGAACCCGCTGACCAACGCATCGGCGCCGGCAGCGCCTGCTCCAGCCTGTACCGAGATCGGTGATTTCAACAGCGCGATGGCCTCCAAATTCGAAGCGCGGCTGGCTCGGCTGAAGCTTCCCGCGTTGCCAACCAAACAGATGGTGCAGCCTCCGACGGCCAGTCTGGTGTTCATTCCGCCGCAGCCCGACGAGGCGAGTGCCAACCGCCGGCTTGCGCAATTGCGCGCGCAGGGATTCCATGATGTCTCCGTGGTGAAAGAGCCGCTGTCTCGACGATGGGGAATCTCGGTCGGATTGTTCAGCAGCGGTGAGCTGGCGCTGGCGCAACTGGAGAGCCTGAAAAAAGCAGGCATCTCCGATGCGCGCATCGAGGAGCATCCGCTCAACTCAGCGCGCTATGCCTACCGGCTGCAGGGCTTGGCGGCGGATGACAAGCCCGAGCTCAAGGCGATGCTGCCTGATTTCCCGGGTGCCGCCATCCGCAGTTGCGCCACGCCTTGATGCGGCAAGCGTCACGGCGGGAGCAATCCCGCCCCTCGTGCGATCGTCTGCAGGCAATCCGGGCAGAAGCAGGCGCTGCCATCGCCGCCAGCATCGGCGAGCGCTGAAGTGGGGATCACTGGCACCGTGGTGCACCAGCAGGCCTGACCGTTCTCGCCATCGGCCATCGCGCAGTGGAATGATTTTCCGCATTTGACGCATTCACTCATCGCATTCCCTCATCGCATTCCCTCTACTCATCTCTTTCGTCAGGCCGCGTGCGGCGCTGCCAGTACCTTGCCATCGAGCTCACGAGACGGGCTCGTAGACATGCACGGGGCAGGATTTGCGCGAGGCTAACGCTGTCTACTGCGAAAAGCAAATGGACTTGTAAGTGATCAAAGCACAGAAGCCGCCGCATTTGGCTGTAAAATTCTTCTGACTATTGTTTTCACTTTCGCCCCGCCGCCGTCACCGTAATGTCCATCACCACCATCGCTCCCGAGATCAAGGCCGAGATTCTGGCCGAGGCGCTGCCGTATATTCGCAAATTTCATGGCAAGACCATCGTCGTCAAATATGGTGGCAACGCCATGACGGAAGAGCGCCTCAAGCATGGCTTCGCACGCGATGTGATCCTGCTCAAACTGGTCGGCATGAATCCTGTCGTCGTACATGGCGGCGGCCCGCAGATCGACAATGCGCTGAAAAAAATCGGCAAGCAAGGCAGTTTCGTGCAGGGCATGCGCATCACCGATGAAGAGACGATGGAAGTCGTCGAATGGGTGCTGGGTGGCGAGGTGCAGCAGGACATCGTTATGCTGATCAATCATTACGGCGGTCAGGCCGTTGGTCTGACGGGCAAGGATGGCGGCCTGATACGCGCGCGCAAGATGCAGATGCCGGACAAGGAGCACCCCGGCGAATTTCTCGATATCGGTTTTGTCGGCGAGATCGAAGCGATCAACCCAGCAGTCGTGAAGGCGCTTCAGGACGACGCCTTTATCCCCATTATTTCGCCCATCGGTTTTGGCGAGGATGGTCAGGCTTACAACATCAATGCCGATCTGGTCGCCGGTAAAATCGCCGAGATCCTGCGCGCCGAAAAGCTGATCATGATGACCAATATCCCAGGTGTGATGGACAAGAACGGCAAACTGCTGACTAACTTATCCGCGCGCGAGATCGACGAGATGTTCGAGGACGGCACCATCTCCGGTGGCATGCTACCCAAGATCTCGTCCGCGCTGGATGCGGCAAAATCGGGAGTCAACACCGTGCATATCATCGACGGTCGTATCGAGCATTCGCTGCTGCTGGAAGTGCTGACTGAGCAGGCATTCGGCACAATGATCCGCTCCCACTGATCTCCGTCCGGCGAGCTACTGCGCGTCCCACTCATGCGCTTGTGATGCTCGTCGCACCCTTGGACGACTGCGCTTCTTGGCAGAAAATCAAGCCGCTCGCCACGCGTGCCGGGCGATGCTCAAACCGATTTTGATGATATGGCGACATCCAAGAATCTTGTCTGGCTGTTCGACCTCGACAACACGCTGCATGACGCGTCGCATGCGATTTTCCCGGCGATTAACCGAAACATGAACGCGCTGATTGCGCGCGTTCTCGAATCCGAGGCGCGGCCGTCGCATCCCGACGCGGTCAACGCAGTACGCATCGCCTACTGGCAGCGATATGGCGCCACGCTGCTAGGCATGATGCGGCATCATGCAGTGCGCTCGGAAGATTTTTTGCGCGATGCGCACCAGTTCGAGAATCTGTCGGCGATGATCCGCGCTGAGCGCGGTACGGGGCGCATGCTCAGGCGGCTCCCGGGGCGCAAGATCCTGCTGACCAATGCGCCAGCCAGTTATGCGCATCATGTGCTGCGCCATCTGGGGCTGCACCGGCACTTCGCCGATCATCTGCCCATCGAATCCATGGTCGTGCACCGGCAATTGCGGCCCAAGCCTTCTCGGCTCTTGCTGCGCAAGCTACTGGCGCGCGAGGGCTTGTCGGCCCGGCGCTGCGTGCTGGTCGAGGATACGCTGGACAACCTGAAGTCGGCGCGTTCGTTGGGCTTGAGGACGGTTTGGTTGACCGGCTATCTGCCTGCCCGCACGGGCCGGCCTTCTTTCGTGGACATCAGAGTGAAATCCCTCAGTCAGCTGCCCCGGCGACTGTCCCGGCTGGCTCACCGCTGAACCATCTCGCCATTTAGCAAGACAGCCCCAGTCTGGGTTACATTACATCAGGCATCCACCTTTCCCGGCGCGCGATCAGGCCGGGCTGCTGAACCGATTGCTCGACCGAGAACAACCATGGCCAACATGAAACCGGGTGAACGCAAGCTGCAAATACTGCAGGCACTCGCGCAGATGCTGGAAAGCCCCAGGGGCGAGAAGATCACCACGGCAGCGCTCGCCGCCCGGCTAGACGTGTCCGAGGCGGCGCTGTATCGCCATTTCGCCAGCAAGGCGCAGATGTATGAGGGCCTGATCGAGTTTATCGAGACCACCATCTTCACCCTGATCAATCAGATCACTGGTCAGGAAGAGAATGGCCGTGCTCAAGCACTGAGCATCGCGGGCATTCTGCTCGACTTCGCCGAGCAGAATGCGGGCATGACCAAGGTATTGATCGGAGACGTGCTGGTCAATGAAGATGAGCGCCTTCAGGCGAGGATGAACCAGTTCGTCGAGCGCGTCGAGCTCGCTCTGCGGCAAGCCTGGAAGCTGGCCGCGACACAGGGCGCGATACCGGATTCAGAGAGCGCTGCGCGTGCCGGCATCATGATGGCCTTCGTGATCGGCCGCTGGCACCGTTTTGCCAAGAGCGGCTTTCAGCAGAGCCCAGCCGAGGGCGCGATGCTGATGCTGAGCCTGCTTGCGGACTGAGCAGGCGGCGGTTATTTTTTCCCGCATACTGCGCAATCCATGCTGCGCTTCGTCCGAATGCTGGTCCATTCCATGCTGCGCGCATCCAGCAGCAGCAGACGGTCGGCCAGCGAATCGCCGATGCCGGCCACTAGCTTCAGCGCTTCTGCTGCTTGCATCGTGCCGATGATCCCGACCAGCGGCGCGAACACACCCATGGTCGAACAGGCTACCTCCTCGAACTGCTGATCTGGCGGGAACAGACACGCGTAGCAGGCGGTCTTGCCGGATCGTGGGTCGAACACTGCCACCTGTCCATCCATGCGTATCGCCGCGCCGGACACCAGCGGCACCTGTGCCGTTACACATGCGCGGTTGATCGCATGACGGGTCGCGAAATTGTCAGTGCAATCGAGTACTACCGTCGCCGATGAGACCAGTGCTTGTAATCGATCACCATCCGCGCGCTCGCAGAGTGCGATCACGCTCACGTCAGGATTGATCTGCTGTAGCGCCTGCTTTGCGGACTCGGCCTTGGGCTGTCCCACGCGCGACGTGGTATGCACGATTTGCCGCTGCAGGTTGGTCAGGTCGACCTCGTCATGATCCACCAGCGTGATCTTGCCGATGCCGGCGGACGCCAGATACAGCGCGACCGGCGATCCCAGTCCGCCAGCCCCGATCACCAGCGCATGCGCCGCCAGCAGTTTTTCCTGTCCGTCGATGCCGATGTCGTCGAGCAGGATATGGCGCGAATAGCGCTGCAGTTGCTGGTCGTTCATTCGACGTTGGGTCGTATGGAGGTTGGAATGAAAACGGCCGCAGCGAGGCGGCCGTCGTGGTGTTCAGTGGCGCTTACTTCTTCTCGCCATTGCCATCCGGGTTGTTGATAGTCGATTCTTTTTTGCTTTCGACTTTCGCTGTCTTCGACAACTGCACCGGCTGACCCTTCAGATGATTGAGCGCCTGCGCCAACTGGAAGTCTTCCTTGCTGCCGTATTCGAGCGGCTTGCGCTTTTTCTCGAGCGCTGCGAGGCGCTTCTGCTCTTCCAGTTCGTCGACGATGTTCGCGCCATTGCCAGCGTCTTTGTCTTTGTCGTTCGAGAGGTGCTTCTGAAGGTCGGACTCGCGCAGGCGCAGTCCGTTCAGTCCATCGCCATCGGCGTATTCATCGACCAGCAGATCGGGAACGATGCCCTTGGCCTGGATCGAGCGGCCGTTCGGCGTGTAGTAGCGCGCGGTGGTCAGCTTGACCGCGGTGTCAGCAGAGAGCTGCCGTATGGTCTGTACCGAACCCTTGCCGAAGGTCTGTGTGCCCATGATGGTCGCGCGCTTGTAATCCTGAAGTGCGCCAGCAACGATTTCGGAGGCTGACGCCGAGCCCGAGTTCACCAGCACCACCATCTTGACCTTCTTGACGGCCTCAGGCACGCGCGACAGCGGGTCGCCACCAACACGGTTGGCGTAGTACTCGCGGCGCGCGTAGTAAGTCGCCTTGGAATCCGGCAGCTGACCATTGGTGGAGACGACCGACACGTCCTTGGGCAGGAAAGCGGCCGAGACGCCGATCGCGCCCGGCAGCACACCACCCGGATCGTTGCGCAGGTCGAGCACCAATCCTTTCAGGTGCGAATCCTGCTGGTACAGCTGGGTGATTTTCTTTGCAAGATCTTCGACCGTCGGTTCCTGGAACTGCGACACCCGGATCCAGCCATAGCCGGGCTCGACGATCTTGCCCTTGACGCTTTGCACGCGGATTTCCTGGCGCACGATCGTGATCAGCAGAGGTTTGTCCTCATCCTTGCGCGCGACGGTGAGCGTGATCTTGGTGTTGGGCTCGCCGCGCATGCGCTTGACGGCTTCGTCCAGCGTCATCCCCTTGACTGGCGTGCTGTCGAGGCGGGTGATCAGGTCACCGGCTTTCAATCCGGCCTTGTACGCAGGCGAATCTTCGATTGGCGCGATGACTTTTACGTAACCATCTTCCATGCCGACCTCGATGCCGAGCCCGACGAATTTGCCCTGTGTGCCCTCGCGCAGCTCTTTGAAGGCTTTTTTGTCCAGATAGGCGGAGTGTGGATCGAGCGAGGCGACCATGCCCGAGATGGCTTCGGTCAGCAGCTTTTTGTCTTCGACCGGCTCGACATAGTCAGACTTGATCAGGCCGAACACATCGGCGAGCTGGCGCAGCTCTTCGACGGGCAGCGGCGCGCCTGCATTACGCTGGGCCAGGGCGTCAAATTGCATGGAGCCGGCGATGCCGGCGACCAGACCCAGCCCAATCAGTCCAAAATTCTTCAGTCTGTTACCCATGTCTCACCTGTTGATCCAACCCGCGGGGTCGAGTGCTCGCCCCTGAAAACGGAGCTCAAAGTATAAACCTGATTGTTCATTGCCGCCGCTATTACCGACGGTAGCGATCGCGTCTCCTGACTTGAGCTTGTCGCCCGGGCGTCGCAGCAGCGCCTGATTGTTGCCATAGATGCTGATGTACTGCCCGCCATGGTCGACGATCAGCAGGTTGCCAAAACCGCGCATCCAGTCCGCAAAGATCACTTCGCCCGCAGCCACCGCTTTTACCTCAGCGCCCTCGGCCGCTTTGATAAACAGACCTTTCCAGCTCGGGCCATCGGCTCGGCGCGCGCCAAAACTGGCCAGCAGCTCACCTTTTACCGGCATCCTCAGCTTGCCTTTGAGGCTGGCAAACGCGCCGCTATCCTGGGCCGTTGAGGGTGCGGGCGCAGTACGCTCGGGTTCTGGCTCGCGTGGCGCGGCCGTGCCGCCGGGCTTGTCGCTGCTCGTCTCGGCCTTCTTCTCTGCGACCTTGTCGGAGCGCTTCTCGGGAGCGCGTGACCTCGCGGCGAGTTTTTCGCGCTCGCGCGCCTCTGTTTTCGCGCGCCGCCGGGCCTCCTCTTCCTCGGCCTTGCGCTGCTGTGCGATCAGGGTTGACAGCTTATCGACCAGCGCGCCGAGGCGCTCATCATCGCGCACGAGATTTCCTGCCTCTTTGCGCTGCTGGCTCAGTTTGTCCGACAGCTGAGCCAGCAGCTGCTTGCGCTTGTTTTTTTCTTTTTCAAGCAGCGCCTTTTGTTCGCGCTGCTCATCGGCGATGTCCTGTAGCGCGTTACGCGCTTCTTCTGCTTCCTGACGGTTGGCTTCGATCGCGGCGAGGTTTTGCTGTAATTCGTCGATAGCCTTCATCTGTTCGGCAGAGATATAGCCGAGGTAGCGCAGCTCGCGCGCGATGCGGTTCGGGTTGTCCCCGGATAGCAGCAGGCGAATGCGGTCATCGTGAGCATTCGCGTATTGCTCGCGCAGCATGCGCGCCAGCCGCTCGCGTTGCTGGCGCACGGCGTTCTCCAGCGTTTCCTGGCTGACAGAGAGTTTGGCAAGCCGGCGTTGCGTGCGCTCCTGCTCGGCGTCCAGCTCGCGCAGCTTACGGTTGGCGGTCGAGATGCCCGCCTCAGAGGTCGCCAGCGCATCGGCGGCATGTCCACGGGCTTTCTCGGTGCGGACGATGTCTTCCTTCAGCTCGCCGAGTTTTTTGCGCAACTCTGCACGCTCTTCTTCGGCCGCCTGCTTTTGCCGCGCTCGCTCGGCGGATTTGACCAAGGTCTGTGCATGGGCGAGCGACAACAAGCCCGCTAAGGCGCAGGTAGCCAACAGTGCTCGGACCGACCTCCCGTTCAGTGACATGCCTTATTTGGCCCTGCCCTGGTTGGCGACAGCTTTGATGGCCGCGTCGATGTCGGCGGCGTCCCCGAGGTAGTAGCTGCGGACGGGCTTGAGGTCGGCATCCAGCTCATACACCAGCGGCTGGCCATTCGGGATATTCAGCCCGACGATGTCCTGATCTGAGATACCGTCCAGGTATTTGATCAGTGCGCGCAGGCTATTGCCATGGGCCGAGATCAAGATCTGCCGACCGGCACGGATTGCGGGCGCGATGGATTCATTCCAGACAGGCAGCACGCGGGCGACGGTATCTTTCAGGCACTCGGTCAGCGGGATCTGGTGGCGTTTCAGGTCGGCGTAGCGTGGATCATTGAACGAAGCGCGCGGATCGGAAGGCTCAAGCGGTAAAGGTGGAATGTCGTAGCTGCGACGCCAGAGAAGCACTTGCTCATCGCCATACTGCGCGGCGGTCTCCGCCTTGTTCAGGCCCTGCAGCGCGCCGTAGTGGCGCTCGTTCAGGCGCCAGTCGTGCATGGTTGGCAGCCACATCAGGTCCATTTCATCGAGCGTGACCCACAGTGTGCGGATCGCGCGCTTCAGCACCGAGGTATAGGTGAGGTCGAAACTGAAACCGGCTTCCTTCAGCCATCGACCGGCATGACGGGCTTGTTCAATACCTTTTTCGGTGAGGTCAACGTCGGCCCATCCGGTAAAACGATTTTCGCGATTCCAGATGGACTCGCCGTGGCGCATCAAGACAATTTTGTACATGGAGACTGAAAATGAGCGGAGATGAGGGAAAAAGACGTCAGGGCATGTCAAAGGACCGCAAGGACCGCTGAATGATTTGAGTCTTCTATTTTATAATGCCGGGCTTGTTGAAAACGATGGGATCGTCGTGAAATTCTTGATTGACAATATCTGGCTCATCCTGATAGCGCTGGTATCGGGAGGCGCGCTGGCCTGGCCTGCACTCACCCGTGGCAAAAACACGCTGACCACGCTGCAGGCGGTGCAACTGCTCAATAAGAGCAAGGTCAGTATCATCGATGTGCGAACCCCCGATGAATTCAAGGGCGGTCATCTGCGTCATTCCAAGAATATTCCGGTCGCCGAGCTGGACAAGCGCATCGCCGAGCTGGACAAGGGACAGACCGTGCTGCTGGTCTGTCAGACTGGGCCGCGTGCGAACCGCGCCGCGTCCGAACTCAGGCGCGCAGGTTTTGGTGAAGTCTATGTGCTCAGCGGTGGCTATGCCGAGTGGCAGTCTCAGGGATTGCCCACCGCCGCCTGAGATCGCGTACAGTTAACTGATTCATCCTCGAAGGGAGCATCCGGCAATGAGCGCCAGAGTACTCATGTACACCACTGCAGTCTGCCCTTACTGCAACATGGCCGAGCGTTTGCTGAAATCCAAAGGCATCGAAGCGATCGAAAAGATACGCGTCGATCTCGAACCTGAGCAGCGGATCGCGATGATGGAAAAGACCGGTCGTCGCACCGTGCCGCAGATTTACATCGGCGACACCCATGTCGGCGGCTATGACGATTTGTCTGCGCTGGATCGCGAAGGCAGGCTTGACCCCTTACTGCAGGGCGCTTGAGCCAACAGTGCTTCTGCTGAATTTTCACCCACTGACGAAAGAGCTTCATGTCCGAACTACAAAACCAGCCCGGCGCGGATCAGCCGATCTTCAACATCCAGCGCATCTACCTGAAAGACCTGTCGCTGGAGCAGCCGAACTCGCCGGCCATCTTCCTCGAACAAGAGGGCCCGGGCATGGAAGTAGCCATCGATATCGGTGCCGAAAAGCTGGCCGACGGCATTCATGAAGCAACGATCACTGTGACCGTCACCGCAAAAATCCGTGACAAGGTAGCCTTCCTCGTCGAGTGCAAGCAGGCGGGTATTTTCGAGGCGCGCAACATCCCGGAAGACCAGATGGATCCCTTGCTCGGCATCGCCTGCCCGAACATTCTCTATCCTTACCTGCGCTCGAACATTGCCGACATGGTGACCCGCGCCGGTTTCCCGCCCATTCATCTGAACGAGATCAACTTCGAGGCCTTTTATCACCAACGCAAGCAGGCGCTGGCCGAGGCATCGAACGTTCAGCACTAACACTCATGCGCCGCGCACGTCATCTGGCCCTGCCCGCCGTGCTCTGGCTTGCAGCGGCAAGCGGCGCTGCCGCGGCAGATTTCAAGTCGGTTGGCCCCGGCCCGGCGATCATGTATGACGCACCCGCGCAGAAATCGCGCAAGCTGTACGTGGCCCCGGCCGGCATGCCGGTCGAGATCGTGTTCGCGAATGGTGACTGGACGCGTGTGCGCGATGCTGCCGGCGATCTGAGCTGGATGGAGACCCGGTTTCTCAGTCCACGTCGGACTTTCGTCGTCGAGGTCGCTCAGCTGACGGCGCGGTCTGCGGCGAATGACAATGCGCCTGCTGTCTTTACGGCCGCCAAGGGTGTGCTGCTTGAGCTGGCCGAACCGATCAGCTCCGCATGGATCAAGGTCAAGCATCGCGATGGCGAGACGGGCTTTGTCAAGGCCTCCGAGGTCTGGGGCGACTGAACGCAGCGCCGCCCTACCTATCCTCATTCAATCCCCACGATGAATATCACTTTGCTCGGTGCCGGCGCCTGGGGCACCGCGCTCGCGATCGCGCTGTCCCGCCGGCATCCGGTCATGCTCTGGAGCCGCGACGCGCAAGCCGTTGAGGCGATGCGCGGCGAACGCCAGAATGTGCGCTATTTGCCCGGCATGATGTTTCCCGAGGCGTTGCGCGTCAGTGCCGATCTGCATGAAGGGGTCGCGCATGCGAAGGGCGGCTTACTGATCGTCGCTAGCTCTGTGGCTGGGCTGCGCCCGCTGGCCAGCCTGCTGGCAGCGCACGATGTAGATAACCTGGTCTGGCTGTGCAAAGGCTTCGAAGAAGGCACAGCGCTGCTGCCGCATCAGGTCGTGCAGCACGTGCTCGGTCGCGAGCTGCACGCCGGCGCACTCTCGGGCCCCTCCTTTGCGCAGGAAGTCGCGCGGGGTCTGCCCTGTGCGCTCACTATCGGCTCGCACAGTAAGGTTTTGCGCGAACAAGTCGTCAGCGCGGTGCACGGCGGCAGCATTCGCGTGTATTCGACGGATGACATCATTGGTGTCGAGGTGGGTGGCGCGGTCAAAAATATTCTCGCCATAGCGACCGGGATTGCCGACGGGCTTGGGCTGGGCATGAATGCACGTGCCGCACTGATCACGCGCGGACTCGCCGAGATCACGCGACTCGGCACCGCGCTTGGTGGTCGGATGGAAACCTTCATGGGATTGACCGGGGTCGGCGACCTGATACTCACCTGCACGGGCGATCTGTCGCGCAATCGTCAGGTCGGTCTGCGGCTGGCTGCTGGCCAATCGCTGCCGTCCGTCATTGAACAGCTCGGGCATGTCGCTGAAGGTGTGCGCTGCGTGCAGGCGGTGAAGACACTGGCTGAGCAACACGTTATCGACATGCCCATCGTTGACGCCGTGGCGCGTGTGTTGTTCGATGCGGAAACCCCTGCAAAAGCCATCGAGCAATTACTCGCTCGCGAAGCGCGCGCCGAGCACTGATCACATCAGGGTTTGCCGGCGAGCATCAGCAATGCCGAGCTCGTCTGACGCGAATCACGCCCATTGATGTTGCATGGGGCAAGGGCATCAATGATCTGGCAAGTCCAGAGGAACAGTCTCAGCACCTTTGACCGGCATCGCAGTGGACAATTCCCGCTGCTGAATAATCACGGCTCGACAGCTATGCAGACCATGGCACTTTTTTCCTGCCATGAAGTCATAGTCCGGCTACCTGTGCAGTGAACTGATCCATGCCCATCCTTGTCTTATTTCTCTCTCGGCAGCGCAGATCATGCGCGCACGGCTTTACGCTGATCGAAATCATGGTGGTAGTCGTCATCATGGGCGTGCTGGCCGCGTTGCTGGTGCCACGTCTGATGGGTCGCACTGACGATGCGCGCATCATCGCAGCCAAACAGGATATTGCCACCTTGATGCAGGCGCTCAAGCTCTACCGCTTGGATAATCAGCGCTACCCGACTAATGAACAGGGCTTGCAGGCACTCATCAGCAAACCCTCTGGCGGCCCGGCGCCACCGAACTGGAAGGCTGGAGGCTATCTCGACCGGCTCAACAAAGATCCTTGGGGTAATCCCTATGAGTATCGGTCGCCTGGCTCGCACGGAGAAGTCGATGTGTATTCCTTTGGCGCGGATGGCAAGCCGGGTGGGACAGGGAATGATGCCGATATTGGCTCCTGGTCGGACTGAAGGTTTTCATCGCTCGGGATTCACACTGCTCGAGCTGCTGGTGGTGCTGGTGATCGCCGGCATCTTGCTGGGCGCAGTGGCGCTGAATGCGATGCCCGGCGATCGTCAATGGCTGCAGCGCGAGGCGCAACGCATTGCGCTGCTGCTACAGATGGCGCGCGATGAAGCTATCGTTCGCAACCAGCCTGTCGCATTTGAGGCCGATAACTATCGCTACCGTTTCTTGATCCGGCAGGACGACACATGGCGGGCACTCACCGATGATCCGATGTGGCGCGAGCGCGAGTTCAGCCGCGCACCGGTACAGCTGAATTTGTCACCTGCTGCCAGCCAGCGCCTGCCGGTGCGTATCAGTTTTGGTCGCGAGCCCGTTGACAAGACATTTGTCCTCACGCTCATGCTGGCTGAACAAAGCATCTCTGTGCGGGCCGATGGGCTGGGAAATTTTCAGGTGAAATGACCCCTTCGATACATTTATTCTCGCGCAAAGGAGCAAGAAGGGGCGGTTTGATGCCAGGCTTCACCTTGCTCGAAGTACTCGTCGCGCTGGTCATCATTGGCACCGCACTCGCTGCCAGTCTGCGCTCAGTGGCCAGCCTGACACAAAACAGTCAGGACTTGCGCGCCGCGATGATGGCCACTTGGTCAGCAGAAAACCGACTTACGCAGATACGGCTGTCGCAAGAATGGCCGCCGCTTGGACGTCGCAGCTTTGTCTGTGCACAGGCTGAGCTGCCTTTGCGCTGTGATGAGCAGATTAACCCCACACCCAATCCCGCGTTCCGGCGGGTCGAGGTAATGGTCATTGATGAGCGCACGCCGACACACAAGATCATCACACTGTCACAGATCGTCTCGAATGCTGTGTGATACGCAGGTCGCCCGAGGCACAGGATTCACGCTGATCGAGCTGCTGGTCGCGATCAGCGTACTCGGCTTCATCGCCGTGCTGGGCTGGCGCGGGTTGGACAGTATCACACGTACCCGCGAGATACTCAGTCGCGAGCTGGAGCAGGCGCGCGGGTTGCAGATTGCGCTCGCACAGTGGCAGACCGATTGTGCAAATGTCGTCAATGCGGATGCGCTGGACGGGCGAGCGCCGCTGGTCATTGAGGGCGCGCGGATGACGCTTGCGCGTCGTGTTCAGGCAGAAGCGCAGCCCGGCGCATTGCAGCTAGTCACTTGGCGTGTGCGCGACGGTATCTTGTCGCGCGAGGAGTCGCCGCCCACGCGCGATCTCTCAGCGCTCGATGTGTGGTGGCAGACAGCGCAGAGCGGAAGCGTGCCCGGCATTCGGCTGCAACAAGGCGTGCGCTCGCTGGCATTGCGCGTCTGGACTAATGACGGACGCGGCTGGCGCCGTTGGGAGCCCGGCAACAGCACGCTGACGTCACGTGCTGCGCTGATGAATCCGCAGGCGGGCAGCACCTCAACGCAGATCCTCTGGCGCGGCGTCGAAGTATCATTGCAGCTCGAAGACCGACCGGCGCCCTTGCAGAAAATTTTCATGCTGGGGTCGATGTGAGGTATCAGCATATCAAGCAGCAGCGCGGCGTCGCCGTCGTCACGGCGATGCTGCTCACCACGCTCGCCATCACCCTCGTTGCCAGCTTGTTCTGGCAGCAGCAGGTACAGGTACGTTCCATCGACAATCAGCGGCTGCAATTGCAAAAGCAATGGGTGCTGCGTGGCGCGCTCGACTGGGCCAGACTGATTCTGCGCGAGGACAGCAAGTATTCGGCAATCGATGATCTGACAGAACCCTGGGCAGTGCCCTTGTCCGAGACCCGGCTGGATCGCTATGTCGAATCGGCTGCGCTGCGCGGCGAATCGACCACCGCCGTGCTGTCCGGCGTGATACAGGATGCGCAAGCCAGACTCAACCTGAGCGCGCTCGCCAGTCATGGCGAAATCAATCCGCAAGAAGTCGCCGCATTTGAAAAGCTACTCAGTTTTTTCAGACAAGATCCCGGGCTTGCACGGGCGGCGGCGCAGGCGATTGCGCAGAGCCAGCGGCATGCCGATGCCGGATCAGGCAGTGCGAGAATGATCGGCTTTATCCAGATAGACGATCTGCTAGCCGTGCCCGGTGTCACGCCGGCCGTGCTGAATGCGATTCGCAATAACATCATTTTTCTGCCGCGCGCCACGCCGGTCAATGCGAACACCGCGACGGCGGAGGTGCTGGCCGCGCGGCTGCCGCAGTTGTCGCTGGCAGATGCGAACACCCTCATCACCTACCGGCGCAACGCGAGTTTTCGTGATCTGCCCGAGATTTCCGCGCGGCTGCCGGGCAAACCGGATATCGACCCTGCGTTGCTGTCTGTGGCCAGCAGTTACTTTCTCGTGAATGGCCGTGTCGCCATTCGTCAGGCCGGACTGCAAGTGCAAGGTCTGGTTGAGCGCAGCGGTGCCGCTACGCATCTGTTGTGGCTGAACCAGACATGAGCGCAACACGCACGGCGGTACCGGGTACGACCACCGCGCTCTACCTGCGCTTGCCTGCGCGCGCTGACGTGTCCGCAACGACAGACATCAACTCACTCGCATTACCGTTTGCGCTCGCCGTGCGCGGCCGGGTGCGCGAGCAAGGCAATGCTCGCCTCGATGCACTGTCAGAAGCCATCCGCCATTCGCAGCGCGTCGTGCTGTTGTTTTCCGCCAGCGATGTCACGCTGATGCGCATTGCCGTGCCGCCGATTCCCGCGCATCGCCTCAGCCAAGCGCTGCCCGCCCTGGTCGAGGATCGCATCATTGGCGACCCGGCAGATTGCGTACTGGCAGCCGGACCAGCCGGCGACGGACTACGAACCGTGGCGGTGATTGACAGGACTTGGCTTGAGCACTGGGTAACGCCGGTGCGCCATCTTGGCGCGCGGCGCTTGTCCGCAGTGCCGCTGCAGCTTTGTCTGCCGCCATCGAAGGGACAGCTCGTCGCCTGGCTGTTCGATTTTCCTCATGTGCCGCAGCCCTCGCACGAACTAGTCATTCGCACCGGCGACGCCGAGGGTGCAGGCTTGCCGCTGGGCACGGTCGATAGCGAAGCGTCCTCGCCTGAGGCTGTGCTGGCCACCGCGATTGCGATGACCGCCGGCAGTCCGCTGCAGCTGTCGGTGCCCGAGCAGGCATTACCGGATTTCACTGAGGCGCTGGCGAGACGGTCGGCCCTCATGCCAGAGGCAGCATTCGGTCCTGTCGAACTGCGAAAAACGTCGTGGGACGCGCTGATCGACGCGGCCGCGCAGTCAGAGATTGACCTGATCGCAGGTGTCGCCACCCGAGATCAGCCAGCATTCGACTGGCTGCGCTGGCGATTGCCGATGGGGCTGGCGTTGGCGTTGTTACTGCTGAATGTGCTCGCGCTGCACGGCGACTGGTGGCGCTTACATCAGGAAGGCGCGCGACTGGAGACAGACATGCTGCGTACCTATCGCACGGCGTTTCCCGATGATGCAGCGAACGACAAGGCGGTGATGGCTGATCCTGTCTCGCGTATGAAGCAAAGACGCATCGCGCAGAGCCGCGCAGCGGGCGAGCCTTCGTCTGGCGATTTTTTATGGCTTTGCGCAGCACTAGGTGATGCATGGCCAGCGATACAGCAAGCCACTGGAATGGAGGCGCGCGCGGTGACTCGCATCGACTACCGCGACGCAGGTCTGCTGTTGCGCCTCAAACCGGGCGTAAAGCCATCGCACGATACGGTCCGCAAGATACTGATCGAGCGTCAGCTGGAACTGTCGGCGGGCAGCGACCCGAATAGCTGGCAGGTACAGAGCGCGCGATGAGCGGATCGTCGACGATGCGTGCCAAGTTAGGTGCAACGGTGGTTGACTTTTGGATGGCGCGCCGGACGCGCGAGCGGCGCATCCTTGGTATGGGCGCTGTAATCCTGCTGATCCTGCTGGTCTGGTTGTTGCTGATCAATCCGGCGCTTGAAGCGCGATCACACTGGCAGCAGACACTGCCGGCTCTGCGCAGTCAGCTCGCGCAAATGCGCGCGATGGCCTCCGAGATCGCCGCCTCGCCCCCACCCGCTGCGTTGGGAACGCATGCCACGGATGTGTCTCGTGCTGCACTGGAGCGCAGTCTGAACGACAAGGCACTGCAAGCCCAGAATCTGACGATTAGTGAGAATCGCGTGTCTGCGAATTTCAGTAACGTTCCTTTCGCCGCCCTGGCGGAGTGGCTGCAGCTGATGCAGTCGTCCACGCAGCTGATCGTCACTGAGGCAAACATCATCGCGCGTGATCTTCCCGGACGAGTCGACGCGCAACTGACGCTCCAGCGTGCGCAATGACGCGCCCTCTGCTCATTGCGCTGGCCGCGGTGCTGGTCGTGGCGGCGACGGCGCTCTTCTCCTTGCCTGCGGCATGGCTGACTCCACTGATTGAGCAACAGACCGGAGGCCGTCTCACGCTCGGTGATCCGCAGGGCAGTGTGTGGCAAGGCTCTGCATTCGCCGGCGCTGCCGCCGACCCCGTTGCGCCGGTCGCACCGATGCTTCCCGGTCGATTTCGCTGGACGCTGTCGCCGCTGCTACTACTCGGTATCGTCGACGCGCACATCGACAATCCCGAAGCGCTGAACAACCCCCTGACGATCTCCGGTAGCTGGAATGCATGGCAACTCGGCCCGGCGAGTCTGCAATTACCCGCAGAGCGACTAGCCGCCATCGGCGCGCCGCTGAATACCTTGCAGCCCTCAGGCCGCATGCAGCTGTCATGGTCCGCGCTCGAATTGCACAGAAATGCGAACGGCATCGATATCGATGGACGCATGCTGCTTGAGCTGACGGATATTGCATCGGCCTTGTCACCCGTCAAACCTTTGGGAGCTTATCGTCTGCAATTCGACTGGCACGGAGCGCGCGCGCGACTGACACTGAGCACCCTGTCCGGCCCACTGCAGATGGCGGGTCTTGGCGCGATCGTGAATGGCCGGCTGCAGTTCAGTGGAGAGGCCTGGGCACAGCCGGGACAGGAACAGAGGCTGGCTATCCTGCTGAATCTTCTCGGCCAGCAGCGCCAGAGAGGGAACCGCAATGTCGTCGCGCTCGAATTCCAGTAAAAACCAATGATCGAGAAAACTGCTGTGTGCCAGACAACAATGGGTGTGAGAGGATTTGTGCAACGGCTGATGACGCTGATGGCAGCGACATCGCTGATGCTGATGCTGTCATGTGAGGCGCGCGCGCAAGATCCAGCGGCAAATCAGGCGACGTTGAATTTTGTTGGCGCAGATATCGAGTCGGTGGTCCGGGCGATAGGGCATTTTACTGGTAACACCTTTGTGATCGATCCGCGCGTCAAAGGCATGGTCAATCTGGTGTCAGAGAAGCCGGTCACCAAGGCGCAGGCCTTCGATATGCTGAGCTCGGTGCTGCGCTTGCAGGGCTTCAGCGTGGTGCGCACCGCAACCTATGTCAAGGTCGTGCCCGAGGCCGATGCCAAGCTGCAGGCGTCACCGGTGCAGACGGGACAGGTACGCGGCGATCAGATGGCGACGCAAATTTTTCGTCTGAGTCACGAGAGCGCCGCCGGACTGGTGACCGTATTGAGGCCACTGATCTCGCCGAACAATACCATCGCAGCTGATCCGACCAACAACACGCTCGTCATCACCGACTATGCCGACAACCTGAAACGCCTGTCGCGCATCATTGCCTCGCTCGATACGCCGGCGGTCGCCGAGATGGAGGTGATCAAACTGGAGCATGCGATCGCCATGGACCTGGCAGTCACAGCCAGTCGATTGCTGGATCAAGGCAGCGCACCCGGCGTAGCCGATACGGGTCGGGTGATGCTGCTGGCAGATGCAAGAACCAATTCGGTCATCATTCGCGCGCCAACCGAGGCCAAGGGGAAACTGGCGCGAACGCTGATCGCCAAGCTCGATCAGCCCACGACGCTGCCTGGCAATGTACATGTCGTGTATCTGCGCAATGCTGAGGCGTCCAAGCTCGCGCAGGTACTGCGTGCAGTCGTTGCAGGCGAATCCGGTACGCTCAGCACCGGGCAGACACAGACTGCCGCCCCACCGCCGGTAGCTCAACCGGGAGGAGGCCCGCCAGCAGCGGCCTCTTCGCCTGCCCCTCAGCAAGGACCGCTGCCAAGTGGTGGCGCAGCAGGTTTCATTCAGGCCGATACGACCACCAATACGCTGATCATCACGGCCAATGAGCGCGTGTACCGCAACCTGCGCGCCATCATCGATCAGCTTGATGCGCGACGCGCACAAGTCTATGTGGAGTCGCTGATCGTGGAAGTTAGCGCCGACAAAGCCGCTGAGCTCGGCATACAGTGGGCGGGTGTCTCGGGTGATGGTGGCAGTAATTATCGGGTCGGTGTGCTGACCGGATTTTCCAGTGAGGGCAACAATTTGATCTCTCAGGCGGCCTCTGTTCTCGGCACCAACAAGACACCACTACCACCGGGTAACGGGTTGACTGCGGCGCTCTTTAGACAGCGCGACGGCGCGCTGGGTCTGGGTCTGCTCGCGCGTGCGCTGGAAAAAAATGTGAAAGCCAATATTCTGTCGATGCCAAACTTGCTCACACTTGACAATGAAGAGGCGCGCATCATCGTAGGACAGAACGTGCCTTTCATCACAGGGCAGTTCACCACGGCGGCATCAGCAGGCGCAGCGGGCGTGAATCCTTTTCAGACCATCGAGCGGCGCGACATTGGCCTGTCCTTGCGAGTACGGCCACAAATCTCTGAGGGGGGCACGGTAAAGATGGCGATTTACCAGGAGACCTCGAGCATTCAGCAATCCACCACCTCCGGGCTAATTACCAGCAAGCGTTCGATAGAGACCAATGTACTGGTCGATGACGGCCAGATCATCGTACTGGGTGGTCTGATCGAAGACACCGTGAATGACACCGTAGAAAAAGTGCCCGGCCTGGGCGACATTCCTTTTCTCGGCTACCTGTTTCGCTACCAATCCAAGCGGCGCGGCAAGACCAATCTGATGGTGTTTCTGCGACCCATCGTGGTACGCAATGAGGTACAGAGCGTCGCGCTTGCCAGCGATCGCTATGATTACCTGCGCGGTTCACAGAGGGCGATACAGCCCGAGCCGAATGCGCTTCTACCTCGCACCGATTCGCCGATGCTGCCACCGCTGAACGAGGGTCGGCCCGTCGGCGGCAAGCTGTTGCAGTCGCCATCACCCGCGTTGCCCTCGGCCGGGGCTTCATCATCGGCGGTGCAACCAACGCCGCCCGCCGAGGTCTTTCCAGTGGAGCCGCCGGTGATCAACCAGCGGTAATCGGTGATTCGATGATTGATTTATTCATGTCGCGTAGCGTTGAGGAAGTGTTTCATGAGTGTGATGCAGGATCCGCGGTTACTGCCTTTCAGTTTTTCGCGTGACTTCGGCGTGCTGGCACAAGCCGGCGACGACGCAGTGGACGTCTGGCTATCCGACGATACGCAGCCCTCGGCCATTGCCGAAGTCGGGCGTCATTTCGGGCGCTTGCGCTTGCACAAGCTCGCTCGCGAGCAACTGGAGACAGCGATTGCCAAGGCCTACGCCAGCGGTGGCGGCGATGCGGCGCAAGTAGTGGTCGAGGTCGAATCCGATCTCGATCTCGCACGGCTGATGCAAGACATGCCTGCCATCGAAGATTTGCTCGAAGCCGCAGATGATGCGCCCGTCATCCGCATGATCAATGCGCTGCTGACGCAGGCATTACGCGAGGGAGCGTCGGATATTCATATCGAACCTTTTGAACAAGTATCGATCGTGCGCTTTCGAATTGATGGGCGACTGCGCGATATTGTGCGACCGAAAAAAGGTATACACGCTGCGCTGATCTCGCGTATCAAGATCATGTCCCAACTCGATATCGCCGAGAAGCGATTGCCGCAGGACGGACGCATCACGCTGCGCGTAGGCGGCAAACCTGTCGATGTGCGCGTCTCTACGCTGCCCACTGGCCATGGCGAACGCGCGGTGCTGCGATTACTCGACAAGGAAGGCGGTCGACTCGACCTCCAAACGCTGGGCATGAGCGAGCAAGACCGGCAGCAATTCGACTGGCTGATTGCGCAGCCGCACGGCATTGTGCTGGTCACCGGTCCCACAGGATCCGGCAAGACGACCACCCTGTATGCGGCGCTGGCACAACTGAATGCATCGACCACCAATATCCTCACGGTCGAAGATCCCATCGAATACGAGCTGCCCGGCGTCGGGCAGACGCAGGTGAATCCGCGGATCGACATGAGCTTTGCAAAAGCGCTACGCGCGATCCTGCGGCAAGATCCTGATGTGATCATGATCGGCGAGATACGCGATCTGGAAACAGCACAGATTGCCGTGCAAGCTTCGCTGACGGGGCATCTGGTGCTGGCGACGCTGCATACCAATGATGCCGCGGCGGCAATCACGCGCTTGCTGGACATGGGCATCGAGCCTTTCTTGCTGTCGTCTTCACTGCTCGGCGTGGTGGCGCAGCGGCTGGTACGCAAATTGTGCGTGCAGTGTCGCCATTTCGATGGCCAGCGCTGGCATGAGGTCGGCTGTGATCACTGTGGCCGCACCGGTTATCACGGCCGGGTGGGTGTCTATGAGCTGCTGGTGGCCACGCCAGAGATACGTGCGCAGATACATCATCAGATTGCCGAGGCTGAGATACGCACCAGTGCGCAGCAGCACGGCATGCGCACTTTGCGCGAAGATGGTGAGCGCTGGGTGGCCGATGGTACGACCACCGAAGCCGAATTACTGCGGGTGACCAAGGAATAACTCAACCGATGCCTGCCTATCGCTATGAAGCCGTCGATGCGCTCGGTAGCAGCAGCAAGGGGCTGGTACATGCCGAGAGCCCGCGCGCCGCGCGCTCGGATTTGCGCTCGCGCGGCTTGCTGCCTCTGGCCATCGATCTGATCACGGGAGAGTCGATCGCACAAGGCGGTTCGCTGGCGCGTCGTTTCGGCGATAAATTGTCGACGACAGAGCTGGCACTGTTTACGCGCCAGCTCGCCTCGCTGCTGGAAGCCAAGCTGCCATTGGAGCAAGCATTTTCTGCGTTGCTGGAGCAGGCGGAGCGGCCGTATGTGCGAGACTTGATTGCGTCGATACGTGCCGAGGTGATGGGGGGAGCATCATTGTCGGATGCGCTGTCGCGTCATCCGCGTGATTTTGCCGATATCTATCGCGCGCTGGTGGCCTCCGGTGAGCATATCGGACAACTCTCGGGCGTCCTGTCGCGGCTCGCGGATTTTGTCGAGCGGCGCAATGCGCTGGTACAAAAAGTACGGCTAGCGTTTACTTATCCGGCGATCGTGACAGCCGTCGCTTTTGCGATCGTGATTTTTTTGCTGACGTATGTGGTGCCGCAAATCGTCTCGGTGTTTGCGAATACCAAACAGCAGCTGCCGTTTCTGACGGTGGCCATGCTGGCGCTCTCCGGTTTTGTGCGTCACTGGGGCTGGCTGGTCGCGCTGCTGATGGCACTGGCTTTTGTTGGGTGGCGTCGTGCATTGCGAGATCCCGCAGCGAAGATGCGCTGGCATCGCTGGCTGTTGACTGCGCCCCTAGTCGGACGCTTCGAGCGCAGTCTGAATACCTCGCGCTTTGCCAGCACGCTGGCGATCACGATCAGTTCAGGTGTACCGATCCTGCGTGCGCTGCAGACCAGTCGCGATACCCTGTCAAACGTCGCGATGCGCGAGCAAGTAGCAGATGCGACAGCCAGCGTGCGCGAGGGCGTCAGTCTTGCACGAGCATTATCGGCGCATCCGCATTTTCCGGCGATGCTGATTCACATGATCCGCGCCGGAGAAGTGACGGGCGAGCTGCCGGCGATGCTAAACCGGGCATCGCAGATGCAAGAGCAAGATCTTGAGCGGCGTGCGCTGACGATCGCCAGCTTGTTGGAGCCAGTGCTGATACTGGCAATGGGCGTGGTGGTGCTGCTGATCGTGCTGGCGGTGCTGATGCCGATCATCGAGATCAATCAGCTGGTCAGATGAAACGACTGTCCGCCGCGTTATCGTTGCTGCTGTTTCTCGCGCTATGCGCATCCCTTACCTACTGGCTGCTTCGGTGGCTGGCGCCGGCGTCGCGTCCAGTCGCCGCGCCGCCCGTCGCGCAGCGGCCGATGCCACCGCTGTCTGCAGCCTACGCGCTGTTTGGCGGCAACCCGCACGGCGGTGGGACGACGGTTCAGCTACGTGGCATTATTCATGCAGACCGTGCGGCCGAAAGTGTGGCGATCATAGCGGTCGAAGGCAAGCCGCCACGCGCTTTGCAGATCAGGTCGGAAGTGACACCAGGAGTCCAGCTGAAAGAAATACGCGCGCGAACCGTGATCTTGTCGGAGCGCGGTGCGGATAGAGAAGTGATCTTGCCGGATTTTTCTACACTGGCAGGTACTGCGCAGCCGGGGGCTGATGCGAATCCCTCGCCATCTGCATCTGCGCCGACGCCAGCATCATCCCCGATTCAGCAACCGTCGGCAGAGACGCCGCAGGTCGTGCAAGGCAGTGCTCAAGGAGCGACTGCTTCAGGCTCGGGCAATACAGGAAATTCAGCCGGGAGTGCTGAAAACACGGTGCATGCCCCGCCCACTTCGCCAGCGACGCGGCCTCCACGGTGAAGGCATGGCTTGAAGCTACAGCACGTAGCGCGACAAATCTTCGTTGACAGCCAGCGCCGCCAGCTTGTCATCGACATAGCCGGCATTGATGGTCACCTCGCGGCTGTTGTCGCTGCCGGCGGAAAATGAGATTTCTTCAAGCAGCTTTTCCATCACTGTGTAGAGGCGGCGCGCGCCGATATTTTCAGTTCTTTCATTGACCGAGAATGCGATCTCGGCCAGCCGGCGTATGCCATCGTCGGTGAATTCGATGGCGACGTTTTCGGTGGCGAGCAGCGCCTGATACTGGCGTGTCAGGCAGGCATCGGTCGAGGTCAGTATGCGCTCGAAATCAGCGATGGACAGCGATTCGAGTTCGACCCGTATCGGGAAGCGTCCCTGCAACTCGGGTATCAGGTCAGAGGGCTTGGCCAGATGGAAAGCGCCCGAGGCGATAAACAGAATGTGATCGGTTTTGACCATGCCGTACTTGGTGTTGACGGTGGTGCCCTCCACCAGTGGCAGCAGGTCGCGCTGAACACCGGCGCGCGATACATCGGCACCTTGTACGCTGCCGCGCGCAGCGATCTTGTCTATTTCGTCGAGAAAGACGATGCCGTTCTGCTCAACGTTGATGATCGCCCGCTGGCGCAACTCGTCTTCATTAACCAGCCGCGCAGCCTCTTCTTCGATCAGTAGTTTCATCGCTTCGCCGATTTTCATTTTTCGCGACTTTTTCCGTCCTGCCCCGAGGCCGGAGAACATGGACTTGATCTGCTCGGTCATCTCTTCCATGCCGGGCGGCGCCATGATCTCCATCTGCGCACGCGGCTCAGCGACTTCGAGCTCTATCTCGCGGTCGTCAAGTGCACCTTCACGCAGGCGCTTGCGAAAAGTCTGGCGAGTGGCGTTTTCATTTTTTTCTTCCGATGGCGGCGTACTGGAAAAGCCGAAGTCACGTGCCGGTGGCAGGAGCACATCGAGAATGCGTTCTTCGGCGGCATCTTCAGCACTGGCGCGTACCTTGCGCATATCCTGCTCGCGAGTCTGTTTGACGCCGATCTCGGTCAGATCGCGGATGATAGTGTCGACATCGCGGCCGACATAACCGACCTCGGTGAACTTGGTCGCTTCGATCTTGATGAAGGGGGCTTCCGCCAGCTTGGCAAGCCGGCGCGCGATCTCGGTCTTGCCTACGCCGGTGGGGCCGATCATCAGGATATTTTTTGGCGTGATCTCATGTCGCAGTGGATCAGGTACTTGCTGACGCCGCCAGCGATTGCGCAGCGCGATCGCGACAGCGCGTTTGGCCTTGGACTGGCCGACCACGTGCTTGTCCAGTTCGGTGACGATTTGCTCTGGGGTGAGATTCATTGCATCTTTACAGTTGTCGGAGGTGACGGTGGTCGTGAACGCGTCAGTCGAGTGTTTCGATGGTGAGCGAGAGATTGGTGTAAATGCACAGCTCGCCGGCAATGGTCAGCGCTTTTTTGACAATCTCGGCGGGCGACAATTCGGTGTTTTCCTGCAAGGCCTTGGCCGCTGATTGCGCATAACTGCCGCCAGAGCCGATTGCGCCTATGCCATCTTCGGGTTCGAGCACATCGCCGTTGCCAGTGATGACCAGGGTCGCGTCGCGATCGGCCACGAGCAGCATGGCTTCCAGGCGGCGGAGCATACGGTCGGTGCGCCAGTCCTTGGCCAGCTCGACTGAGGCGCGCAGCAGATTGCCCTGATGCGCTTCGAGCTTGGACTCAAAACGTTCCAGCAAGGTGAAAGCATCCGCCGTGCCGCCAGCAAAGCCTGCCAGCACCTTGCCGTGAAAGAGCTTGCGTACCTTGCGCGCCGAGCCCTTCATGACAACATTGCCGAGTGTGACCTGGCCATCGCCACCCAGCGCAACGATGTTGCCGCGGCGGACAGAAAGTATGGTGGTCCCGTGAAACTGTTCCATGCGGTGCAAGATGAAAATGCCCTGCGCAATGAATCGCGGCTCAGGGCTTGCGGTGAATAAGGGTCAGCGGGCTGTTGCCGCCGACCAGTGTGAGCAGCCGTGCGACAAGAAAACCGATATTCCGACATTCTACCGGCTTGCCGCCGGCAATACGATGCAATCCATTCAGCCACGGGGCCGCTGCGCTGAGTTCGAGTCGTACCAGTCGATGAGCATCCAGCGCCATGCTGTCGATGCTGTGCGAGTAGCGTTGCAACTGTGCCAGCAGTTCGTCGACCGGAAGCGCTATGTGTGCCGGAAGGAGGAAGGTGCTTGCGGGGCCTATTCGGGTCATCCCGTTGAGCGCAGTATGCTCGGCGAGCGCGTCCGAGGGTGGCGATACCTCATAGGTGAGGCAGTAATCGATGCAGAGCGCCTCATGCTCAGCATGACGATTCATTAGCCGCATCATCTCGATCAGCAAGCGCCACGCAGCGTCATTGTCGTCACGCCGTCCCGAGAGGATCAGGGGCTTGACCGTGTCGGTCAGCAGATCACCGCTAGCAATGCTGAACCTGCAATGCTGACACTGCCAGTGCGCGAGTACTTGCAGCAGCAGTGCGCAGCCATCCGGATCGGCTTCTGCGATGGTGCCAAACTCCACACAGAATGCCGAATGTTTGCTGCCTGCTTGTTGTAGCTGCCGCAGCGCCGGCAGGCTGTTACCCGTCAGCTTGCCACGAAAATTGATGATGGGTAGCGCGCCGTTCGGGTCGGGCAGTGAGTCGGTCGGCGATTTCCATTGAGGTGGTGATGTCTCGAATACATGTGCGTAGTCGAGTGCCATCTCGTCAAAAAACTCAGGCTGATTCTGTTCCAGCGCCAGTTCCAGCAGCATCCACCATATTTGTCTGCGCTCTGACGCATCACCCGGCAATGTACGGGCTCGAAGCAGAAGATCCCGTGCCGCATTGATCTGATGATTCGTGAACAGCAAGGCGGCTTCATCAAGGCATTGCGACAACTCGGGCAGATCCTTGCCAGCGTCAGCCGAGGCCTGTGTTGGTAGCCATTGGAGGGTGCCGAACTCTGCGGAGAGTTCGGATTCGATGGCATCGATTTTGTCTGAAGTACTACGGGCTTCTTGATGAATTCCCATGCGCGACTTTCGCACATGCTGCATGGCAGGTTTTCCGAACAGCCCCAGGATTTTCACGGAATGATCAATGTGGTGCAGGGTGATGACGGCCGGGGATCCGCGAGTAGGTTTGGGGTCATGCCAGCGTGTGAACAATGAAAGATGAATAATCGCAGGGGATTAGAACGGCCTAACGCCGACAAGTCAATGCAAGCCCTGATCGAATTTCGGTTGCAAGGGGTTATGCGCGGTGACGAGCAGGAGCAACGTCGCGTTGCGCTGACATTGACGCAAAGTTACAGATGCTCAGAATTGCTGGCGAGTTGCATGGATGTCATGCAACTCGCTTCAATGATGCTATTTAAAAGCGCGTACGCACGCCGATCACGACATTGCGTCCCGGCTGAGGTACATAGTCTTTGAGTAGCGAGGTCGACAGCCGGATATCCTCGTTCAGCAGGTTCCGCGCAAGCAGAAACCAGGTCAGGTCGGCATTCGCATATCGCTGTACATACGAAATGCTGGCATCCACCCGGGTGTAGGCATCGGTCGGCGTCTCTTGGGACAGGCTGCTGCTGGCGATGCGGCGATGCGCATCGGCATGCAGAACGGACAGCGTCGAGCGCCAGCGCGAATCCTGATAGCCGACGTTCAACCCCGTACGGGTCGTCGGCTGCAACGGTAGATTACCCAGCTGATCGAGCTTGCCGCGCGAGCTGTCGGCAAACAAGCGCCCAAACCACCCGGGCTCGTTCAGGTTGTAGCTGAGCTCGGCTTCGACACCACGCAGGGTGGCATCGGCCTGCCGGAAGCTGCGGTCGCGCAATTCGCCGTTCGGATCAAGATTCACATCGCCGATCGCACCGTAGATGAAGTCTTGCACCTTGTTCTGGTAGACATTGGTTTTCCAGCGCAGCTTGTCCTCCGTCTTTTGCAGGGACACATCGAAGTTGTTCGAAGTTTCTTTTTTCAGCTGGCTGTCGCCAATGTCATAAGTCTCGGTTGGATGATGCGGACCCTTTGAGTACAGCTCTTCGGCCGTCGGCGCACGTTGCGCGAACGCATAGGTCGCACCCAGGCCATAGCCCGGCGTGAAGGTCCACAGTGCGCCGGTAGACAGGGAGGCAAGGCCGAATGAGCGATCCGTCGCCGCTAGCGGCTTGCGCGATACGGATTCCAGTCGGCCACCGACATTCACGCGCACATCCCCGAAATCGCGCTCCTCGACAGTGAAGGCGGCAAACGATTGTGAGTTTGTTCTCGGCACCGTTGGGTTGCCGCCTTCGAGATTGGCCGCTTCGGTATTGTTGAACTCGGTGTGCAGACCAAATGTGCCGCGCCAGCCTGAGCGCGGCAGATGACTCATTTCCAAGCGCGCCTCCGTGCTGCGGTTGGTGAAGCGCATATGGGGATCCGTGCCGCCCTCCAGCTCGGTGTGCTTGTAATCGGTATTGCCCAGCCTGAAGCGCATTTTTTCGATGCCCTCAAAAGGAGATCGCACCAGACTGTCGAGGTCAATGCGAGTCTGATAGAGATCGATCCTGGATTTTTCGTCTGCGCCACGAACGCCGTACAGTTTGTCTAGGGTCGCGACAGACGCGCCGACATAGCCCCAGTCTTTCACCAGTGATGCACCAAAACCAAGACTGCGCTCGCGGTTACCTGAGAAGCTGAGCCTGCCCTGATCGCCATCACCACTCACGCTGCTGTTGCCGGGTATTCGGTAGTCGCCGGCATTCAATGCGCTGCCGTCGGCGTGCAGACCGATATTCCCGCTCGATGCATCGGCGGAGAAGCTAGCCAGCTTGCCTTGATCCACGGTGCTGTACCGGAGCTCGGTCTCGCCGGTACGTCTGGGCTCGAGTGCGGTGGGTATGCGATCGTTCACGATATTCACCAAGCCGCCAATTGCGCCAGAGCCATACAGCAGCGCGGCCGGGCCGCGCAGTATTTCTATCTGACGCGCTGTGCTCAGCGCACTGCTAACCGCGTGATCATTCGAGACAGCGGACAAGTCACCGCTGCTCATGCCGTTCTGAAGTATTTTTATTCGCGGTCCCTCAAGGCCGCGGATGATGGGACGCGATGATCCCGAGCTGAAACCTGAGGCATTCACGCCCAGCTCCTGACTCAGTGTTTCACCGAGCGATGCGCCCAACTTGTTCCGCAATGCATCGCCGGACAGCACTTTGGCCGGCGCGAGAATCATTGCGTTTTCCCCCGAGCCCAACGGGTCGGCGGTAACGATGACGGGATTTAATGTCTTGTTTGTCTCTTCGCCCTGGACGGGCAGTGCGGCGCTGGCAAATGCGCAGGATATCGCCAGCGCGATACGGTTCGGTCGGCAGATCATGATGTCTCCACTGAAATTGACGCAGGTGCTGCCCTGGTCGGCGACCAAGGGCTGCGATGGCTTGTCTGGTGATCAGTGGAACAGTGGTGGTGCGCGGGAAGAGAAGAGTGCGACGAAGGATTGCTGCCACGGGTTGAGAATGGCGCAGTCCACTCTGGTCGGGGAAAGCGTTAGCAGAACCGACAGTACTGGCGCGCTGTGCAAGCTCGCACCCAGGGTGGCCGCATCGAACGCGGCGCAGCTGTTGCTGGCTTTCTGGTGATCAAAGACGAGGGATGCTTTGTCGGCGGCGACGGGCTGATTACTGGTGATCTCAGCTTTGGCCCCGGCATGACTGATCGAATGCGCAAAACCCAGCCACTGCGCGAACAGCAGACACATCACGATCCACATCGCGATGGCGGCGCTGCTTCGTTGTCGCGATGCGTGATGATCCATCGATGGGTGCATGCAATGCATTCTCTGGTGGGTGCTTGTTCGCTTACTTCTATGCTGGTTGTCGCGAGGATATTACTTCAACCGTGCATTTCTGTCATGCAAAAGCCCAAATCCGAGGGGCGGGATGCGGGACCGGTCGGCGAAAGGGAGCGCATGCCACCTGAAGGCAGTGAATCCGTGAGGAGGGTTCAGCAGATCGCAAGAGTGCCGGGTAGCGCCTTTCAGAGCACACCAGAGATCGTGACGAATCAAGAGGTATGCGGGTCGGACGCCTAAGGCACCGACCCGTCAGCGGATGGGCGATCAGTCGCCGTAGAGTTTTTGCTTCAGTTCGCGGCGCTGCTGCGCTTCCAGCGACAGGGTTGCGGTCGGGCGTGCAAGCAGACGCGGAATACCGATGGGTTCACCGGTTTCCTCGCACCAGCCGTAGTCACCGGAGTCGATGGAGAGCAACGACTGCTGGACTTTCTTCAGCAGCTTGCGCTCGCGGTCTCGGGTGCGTAGCTCGAGCGCATGCTCTTCCTCGATCGTCGCTCGGTCGGCGGGATCGGGCACTAGCACAGTCTCGCGCAGGTGCTCGGTGGTCTCGCCGGCGTTGCGCAGCAAGTCTTTCTCGAGCTGGTGTAGTCGCGCCTTGAAGAACGCCAGCTGCGCCGGGTTCATATAGTCCTGCTCGCCCATCGCAAGAATCTGTTCCTCTGTCAGCAGGTTGCCGTCGCTGACGGCTGGCTTCGGAGTTTTTGTATTGGTTGCCACGTCGCTTACTTTCGTTACTACGAATCGGTGAATTGTATCCAGCATGCCGCGCACTCCGATTGTCGTTGCGCATGCTTGGCTGGTCGTCTCGTCGGCTTGGCTCTATTTTTAGCGTTTCTGGGCGAATGCAGCTGCAATGTATAACCCCAGTGCAGCTTGTGAGCCTTTGACCAGAGCCGCTTCCCGGCTGCCCACCTCAAATCGGCGGCTATTGTAATCGCATTGTTGGTCCGGAAGACAAGCTTTTCATATTTTTAATCTAATACTAATAAGCATCCCGTAAAAAGGCCTGATCACCGATAGTGATGGCTCGCTTTTCGTGGTTTCGTTGCTTTTTATACCAGACACTGTCGCAATCCCTCGATGAAGATGTCGCGCGGGAGTGCTTGTCCGATGAAAACGATCTTGCTGCCGCGCGCCTCGTTCTCCGCCCAAGGACCGCCCAGATCGCTGCCCATGGTCTGGTGCACCCCCTGGAAAATCACTTTGCGCGACGCACCCTCCATCCAGAGGATGCCTTTGTAGCGCAGCATCCGCGGACCGTAGACCTGAATCAGGTGTCCGATGAATTCTTCCAGTTTGTTCGGATCAAAAGGCTTTTCGCTGCGAAAAACAAATGCGGTGATATCGTCAGTGTGATGGGCGCGATGGTGATCATGGTGATGATCGTGGTGATGGCCATGATGATGATCATGATGATCGCAGTGCTCATCGCAATGATGATCTTCTTCTGCCTTGAGGAAATCGGGATCGATCTCGAGCTTGTCATTCAGGTTGAAGCCCCGGATATCGAATATCTCGTCAATCGGTGCCTTGCCGAAATCAGCGCGACCCAGCGGCGCGCGGGGATTGATGCGCCGCAGGCGTGTCTCCAGCACGCCGAGCGTATCTTCGCTCACCAGATCCGTTTTTGACAGCAGCATCCGGTCCGCAAAACCCGCTTGTCGCTGCGCTTCCTCGAAACGGTCGAGCTGCTGCATGGCGTTGCTGGCGTCGATCACGGTGATCACGCCATCCAGCAGGTAGCTGGTCGCGACGTCGTCATCCATGAAAAAAGTCTGAGCGACGGGACCGGGATTGGCCAGGCCCGTGGTCTCTATCACCACGCGATCGAAATGCAGCTCGCCATCGCGTCGCTTCTGTGCCAGCTGGCTGAGCGCCGCGTTCAGGTCGCCACGCACCGTGCAGCGGACACAGCCGTTACTCATCTCGACGATCTGCTCACGAGTATCTTGCACGAGGATTTCGTTATCGATGTTTTCCTCGCCAAATTCATTCTCGATCACGGCAATGCGATGACCATGATCTTCATGCAGCAGTCGGTTCAGCAGTGTCGTTTTGCCTGCGCCCAGAAAGCCAGTGAGTATGGTGGTGGGTATCAGTGACATGATGGATTTTCAAAAATCAGTAAAGTTATGAACGGAGATTGCGGCGACGTCGAGGCTCAATTGATGATTGACGGCTCTGGATGCATCGCGTGCCGCAAGCGGATCGTCGGGTTTGGTCACAGCGGAAATACGTTGCGCCGCTGTCGGTCATCACGAATCAGCCCCCGGATCCGCGTCTGCGCGCGCGCGGGTGGGCGGCATCATACACCTGTGCGAGCCGCTGGAAATCCAGCGAAGTATAGACCTGCGTCGAGGCAATCGACGCATGCCCGAGCATTTCCTGCACCGCGCGCAGGTCGCCCGAGGATTGCAGCAGGTGCGATGCAAAGGAATGTCGCAGCATATGCGGATGCACATCGGCAGGTATACCGATCGCGCGTGCATGGTCTTTGATCCTTTGCTGAACCGCTCTGGAGGTGATTCGCCGGCCGCGGCTGGTAATGAACAGCGCATGTGCGTCCGGGGATGTCGCAGAGCCGAGCAGCTTCTCCCGGTGAGTAAGCCATTCGCGTATTGCCTCCAGCGCCGCAGTGCCGATAGGTACCGAGCGACGCTTTCCGCCCTTGCCTGTGACGGTGAGCTCTGCAGCATTCAGATCGATCCATGCGTTCGAACTGTATTCGCGCGACTGAAAATAATGGATATCGAGGCTGGTCAATTCGGATACTCGCAAGCCGCTTGAGTACAGCAATTCGAACATGGCCAGGTTGCAGAGGGTTTGCAGAGCTTCTCGCGCTTGTTGATCTGATGGCGCGGTTTCGTCGGAGGGCCTGGTGCTGACCAGTTTGACGGCATCATCCACGCCAAGAGCCTTGGGCAGGGCTTTCGCGCGTTTCGGGGGTTTGACACCTTCCGCTGGGTTGACTGTCAGTCCATGATGAATCGCCATCCAGCCAAAAAAACCGCGCCAGGCAGACAGCTTGCGCGCAATAGAGCTGGGCGACATGCCTCGCGCATGTAACTGCGCCGCCACCCGACGCAGATCCACTGTGCTTAGGCTGGCAAGCGACGGCCGCTTGTATTCTCGAGCCAACTCGCCGAGCTGCATCAGATCGCGCTGGTAGTTCTCGACCGTGTGGCCGGACAGTTTTCGCTGAGTCTGCAGATGCTGTAGATAACTCTCTACCAATGCCGTGTCTGGAGCGTCCGGCATGGTCTTGCTGCTCAGTGCTTGAGTGCGGCGCTGGCGGTTTCGCCAATACGCTCAAGGATATCGGTGGCCAGATCCGCAGAGAACCTTCTGGCATCTGGAGAGCCCAGTACCAGCAGCCCAAAACTCTCAGTTGCGTCGGGTTTTTTCAGCGTCAGCAAAGCAATCGATTGCACCGATCCGGCATTCTCAAGCCATTGCACGCCGGGCTTTCCGCCTGGAGCGCCGCAGTAGGGACGCGTGTGCTGGTTTGCCCATGCTCTGGCCTCCTCCAGCTCCGGACCCTGGTGCCAGATATCGTCGTTATTAGCTCCACTCCAAAGGCGCAGACTCGCCGCCGGTACATCGAAACAGTCGCGAACAGAGGCAAGCAGAGAATTCGGCTCGCGGCCATCGTCCGCAGACAACAGACGCAGTACCCATTGATGGAATTTTTCCATGATGGCTTGATTGTCCCGCGCCACATGTCCCTGATTGCCCAGTTTGAGCTCGAGCTGCCGCACTTTCTCACGCAGCACCTCGACCTGCCGCTCGTGCAGCGATACGGTGCGGCCACCCAGTGTCGTGGTCAGCTTCAGTCCGGCGATCAGGTCGGGGTGCTGGTCAAAAAACTGAGGGTGATCTTCCAGATAAAGGGCTACTGCGTGAGCATCAATGGCTTGGGTCATGTCCGAAATCTGTATGGGTGTGGTGAGTTCTGGAAACAGACCGAATTGTAGCCCGGTCTTTGAGGCTGGGCACCTCAAAAAAAAGGGCACCCGAGGGTGCCCAGAAAACTACAGAGGAGATTAGATTTGCAGAAAAACTCTGCGGGCTGGCTCCCAGCCTATTCAGACACTGGCCAGAAGGCCGACGCCTGAATTCGTTACGCGAAATATCTTCGCTTGATCAGAACAGGTGGCGCAGTCCGAAATTGAATGCTTTTTCGCCGGTGCCT